>Ga0155147_144_pt1 | contig 21865 bp, 19 predicted proteins | sample RifCSPhighO2_01_FD_106115 | JGI IMG/M metagenome (GOLD analysis project Ga0155147, IMG submission 106115) | Candidatus Levybacteria bacterium RIFCSPHIGHO2_01_FULL_36_15
AAGCACTTCATAAGCCTGGTTTATCTCCTTGAATTTTTCTTCAGCTTCTTTAGTTTTGTTTCTGTCCGGATGATATTCCAAAGCAAGTTTTCTATATGCTTTTTTAATTTCATCAACTGGGGCGCTTTTACCAACGCCTAAAATTTCATAATAATCCCTTTTATTATCCATATTTTTCCTTTTGATTTATCATTATTATAACAAAAAAGCGCCTGTTAAGCGCCCTTTTTTATATTCTATCTAATATTTTTTTCTTAATCTACTACTTCCCCCTCCATCGGCTCCTGAGCTTTTTTCTCTTCGTCTTTACCCTCCTTTTTTACTTCCTCCTGATTTTGATTAGGAGCTGTCCCTTCGGTTTTTTTATACATAGCCTCACCAATTTTTTGCAGGCTTTCTGAAAGCTCACGTGTTTTGTTCTCAAGTTCTTCCTTAGTGGCGGTATTTAATACATTTTTAAGCGCGCTTATTTTTTCTTCTATTTCTTTCTTTAATTCCTCAGAAATCTTTGCTCCTTCATCTTTAAGAGCTTTTTCTGAAGTAAATATAAGGTTGTCCGCGTTATTTCTTACTTCAATCATTTCCTTTTTCTTTCTGTCTTCTTCCGCATGAAGCTCTGCCTCTTTGGTCATCTTTTCTATCTCATCTTTATTCAAACCTGTTGAACCGGTTATTTTTATGCTTTGGACTTTGCCCGTAGCCATATCTTTCGCGCTGACTGAAAGAATTCCAGACGCGTCTATGTCAAACGTAACTTCAATTTGCGGAACTCCGCGGGGAGCCGGAGGAATACCATCCAAAATAAATCTGCCTAAGGATTTATTATCTGAGGCCAAAGGTCTTTCACCCTGAACAACATTTATTTCAACCTGTGTCTGATTATCTGCAGCAGTTGAAAACACTTGAGATTTTTTAGTAGGTACTGTGGTATTCCTGCTGATAAGAGGTGTTGCTACTCCGCCTAAAGTCTCTATGCCAAGCGTTAAAGGCGTAACATCAAGAAGAAGAACATCTTTTACTTCTCCGCCCAGAACTCCGGCTTGGACCGCAGCACCGATTGCTACCACCTCATCAGGATTAACGCTTTTATTGGGCTCCTTGCCAAAAAACTTGGTCACTTCATCAACTACTTTTGGCATTCTGGTCATTCCTCCAACCATAATTACTTCATTAATATCTTTTACATCCACTCCCGCATCTTTAAGACATGCTTTGACAGGACCAAAAGTTTTTGTTATAAGCTCACCTATTAATTGCTCGAGTTTTGCGCGGGTAAGTTTTGTTGTAAGATGCAACGGTCCGCCGGGACCCATTGTTATAAAGGGCTGATTAATTTCTGCTTCCATCGAGGTAGAAAGTTCTATTTTTGCCTTTTCAGCAGACTCCCTGAGCCTTTGAAGAGCCTGAGGATCTTTTTTCAAATCTATTCCGTTTTCTTTTTTAAATTCTTCCGCCAGGTAATCCACAATTTTTTTATCAAAATCGTCTCCGCCAAGATGAGTATCCCCGTTTGTTGCCTTTACTTCATATATTCCCTCACCAAGTTCAAGCACCGAAATATCAAAAGTTCCTCCTCCAAGATCATAAACCGCGATCGTATGCACATGTTTTTTATCAAGCCCGTAGGCAAGAGCGGCCGCAGTGGGCTCATTTATAATTCTTAATACTTCAAGTCCCGCAATCTCTCCTGCTTGCTTTGTTGCCTGTCTTTGAGCATCATCAAAATAAGCAGGAACCGTGATAACTGCCTGAGTTACTTTTTCACCCAAGTAGCTTTCCGCATCTTTTTTCAGTTTTTGCAGGATCATTGCTGAAATTTCCTGAGGTGTATATGTTTTTCCGTCAACCTCAACAACCGCCATTCCGTCACGGCCCGACTTTATTGTATAAGGAAGCCATTTGATATCGTTTTGAACAGAGGGATCGTTAAATCTTCTTCCTACAAGTCTTTTAATTGAAAAAATTACTTTTTTGGGCTTTAAAATCATCTGCCTCTTTGCCACGTCTCCTACAACCCTATCAACAGGATCAACAACGGAGGGCGTGACATTTCTTCCTTCGGCAGAAAAAATTACCTTAGGAGTTCCGCCTTCCATCACAGCTATAGCCGAATTAGTTGTTCCAAGATCTATTCCTACAATTTTTGCCATATATTATAAATATAAAATATTATAAATAAAAAATCAAAGGTATTTATTTAATTAAAGCGCTTCTTTTGCCAAATCTTCATTTTCTTCATTTTTCTCTCCCTTTTTCTTACCTACTTTTACCTGAGTGGGCCGCAAAGTCTTGCCGTAAAGAGTAAATCCGGGCCTTGCTTCCTCAGTCACTTTATTCTCTTCTCCTTCAATTGTATCAACACATTCCATAAGTAAAGGATCAAACTCTTTTCCCTGTACCTCTATTCTCTCAACTCCTGCATCTTTCAAAACTTCTGTTAATTTTTTGAGTGTTAGCTTTAAACCCTCATCTTTTACATATTTTTCCGCAATAATAAAAGCGTCAAAAGCAGGAAAAAGTCTCAATAATAAATCCCTGTTCGCAAATTTAATAAATTCCTGTTTTTCTTCCTCTATTCTTTTACCAAAATTCCTGTAGTCCGCCACTGCTCTTTTAAGCTGATTTTCAAGATCATCTATCCTTTTATTTAATTCTTCAACCTTTTTATCACTTTTCCCGTGCGCGTCTGTCTGTTTAGGATTTTGTCTTACTTCCTCTTTTTTTGTATTGTTTGCCTTATCGTCCATATTATTTACCAGTCGGCTATTTCATCTACCAAATCTCCAAAATAGCGGACAACCGGTGCTATGCTATCGTATTTTATTCTCATTGGTCCAACAATACCTATTGATCCAGCTTTATTCTGGCGGGTCTGGAATTTTGAAAATACAAAACAGTAGGGCTTTAAAATATCCTCCTGCAAGTCATCACCCAAAAAAATCCCAAAATCATTTTCAAATCTTCTTAGCACGGAATCAAAATAACGGTAATCATCTAAAAGATTAAGCAGATTGCGTGTTATATCTATATCGTAAAACTCGGGCATATCAAGTATGTTGGAATAGCCGGAAAAGAAAATATCACCATCATTGGTCGTTGAAACCGCCAAAGTTTTGGTTTTTTGGGCTAAATCATGCGTTAACTCTCTTAAAAATTTATCTTCATTATCTCTCAAATCCCAAACTTTTTCTTTCTCCTGAACCTCTTCTGCAACCGTCATGTCTTTTTCCTTCATGAGTTGATTGATGTAGAATTTCAAAGCCTTGCTGGTGGGTATTCTTCCGGCTGAGGAATGAGGCTTGCTAAGATACCCAAGCTTGATCATTTCCGCCATTTCATTTCTGATTGTGGCTGGAGATACTCCTAAATCAAACTTCTTTTCAAGAGTTTCAGATCCGACAGGCTCGGCGGTATTAATATATTCCTCTATTATTTTTTTCAGAATTTCTATCTGTCTTTGAGTTAAATCGTACATAGTAGTATCCTTAATTTCAATTTAGCAAAATGATAGCATGACTGCTAAACTTTGTCAAGAAGTATTTTAATTTGAATAAATCCAAAACTACATCTTGACAATCTACCCTTTTATAGGTGTACTATTTATATAGGGGAAATTATTAAGCTTGCTGGGAATTAAAATTAAAACTAAGATAAATTAATAAGTGAATTTGAATTAAAATTCGCAACATAAAACAGAGTGTTTGTGTTGTATTTTGTGTTTTGTTAAAGCATTAAGCCTAAGATGCGGTTGCTGTATAAATTTGTAAGAACATGGACAACAATTTAAATCAAAAAACATTCCGCGCCCTGGGAGTTATTTCAACAAATAATAAGGCCTTTTTGTTTTACAATCTATTTTTCAATGATGGCACTTCTTTGAAAATAGACCAAAGTTTGAACGGAACAGACTTTAGCAGATATCATGAAGACGTACAAATAATAACAGGCGGAAAAGGCGGGGAAAATTCAGAAAAACTTAAAGATTTTTATGTATCGATCTTTGAAAACAGATATTTTTTAACTTACCGGCTTCTGGGAGAAAAACAGCAAAGTTTATATCTTGCCTCAAGCAGCGATATGCTTACATGGAACAGAATTGACAAAGTAGCCCGAATCAGAGAGCCCGGAATGGTAATACCAAATTTTAAACATAATGATAAATACGCAATCATTTTTGGCAAAAAAGCTTTAAAAATAGCTTTTTCCGCTGATTTAAAAACCTGGAATATAGCAAAACAACCAATTTTAAATCCAAGAAACGATTTTTTTGACAATTTTGACTTTAAGGTTGCGGGAATTTTTGTCATCAATGAAGGAATTCTTCTTGTTTACTACTCCTATGACAGCAAGGTAAAAAATCCTTCTTACGCTGTTGGGGCTGTTCTACTAGAAAAAACCAATCCCCAAAAAGTATTATGGCGCTCTTTTGAGCCCATTTGGGAACAGAACGAGCATTTTAAAGAAAAATTAATTACTCCGCTTGGAGTTGTGGATTTAAATGGTAAAATAATTTTTTACTGGGGAACTGAAAAGGGAATATATGTTGTATCTTACCTCTTCTTTAAAAAAGCCCTGCTTGACCTTCATACCGGTAAGTCTGTTTTCTCGCTTGAGAAAATTAAAGAAAATCCCATTCTTGAGCCAAACCCGAACCGCCCTTGGGAATCCAAAGCTACTTTTAACCCTGCGGCGCTTTATGAAAAAGGGAAAGTCCATATAGTCTATAGAGCTGTTGGAGACAATGATACATCCGTTTTAGGATATGCCACCAGCACGGACGGAATTAATATAGACGAAAGGCATCCTTTGCCGATTTATACCCCTACCGAACCTTTTGAATGTCCACCCGCAGGCAGGCCGACTTTTTCCAATCGTTATATTTCAGGAGGTGGCTACGGAGGATGTGAAGATCCAAGAATAACAAAAATAGGAGATAGAATATTCATGACTTACGTTGCTTTTGATGGGTGCAACCCGCCGCGGGTAGCTTTAACTTCAATTAAAGTGGATGATTTCAATAATAAACGCTGGCACTGGGAAAAACCTGTTCTTATTTCAAAACCCGGAGTGGTAGATAAAAATGCCTGCTTACTGTCTGAAAAAATAAATGGAAAATACGTGATATTTCATAGGATATATCCGGATATTCTCATAGATTTTGTAAGCGATCTGGATTTTGATGGAAAAACAAAGTGGCTCAAAGGAGAATTCAAGATTAGTCCAAGAAAAAATTTCTGGGACAGCAGAAAAGTTGGTGCCGGAGCTCCTCCCATCAAGACAAAAAAAGGTTGGCTTCTTATTTATCAGGCCGTGGGAAACCAGGACGCGAGTAAATATAAAATGGGTGCTATGCTTTTGAATTTAAATGATCCGACCAAAGTTTTACACAGATCTAAAAAACCAATACTTGAACCAAACCAAAAATATGAAAATGAAGGATGGAAATATGGAGTTGCTTATCCCTGCGGAGCGGTAACGCTTGGCAGCAATTTATATGTGTATTACGGAGGGGCAGACAAGGTAATTTGCGCAGCAAAAGCTGATCTTAATGAATTCATACATAATCTCACTCATTCAGAAACGCCCAAACTGGAGCCTGTTTCCATACAACAGATCTATAATTAAAATGATAATAGTAAAAAGATACCCCGAAAATCCAATTCTTCTTCCAAATAATCAAAATCCCTGGGAATCAGATTCTGTACTAAACGGCTGCGTGGTAAAAAATGAAAATATTTATCATATGTTTTACAGAGCTATTTCCTCTCCTTCTGATCAAGCTGGGGTAAATATGAAAGTATCTACAGTTGGCCAGACTACAAGTACTGATGCAGTCCATTTTGGCAGCAGAAGCCAATTTATTAAGCCTGAATATGAGTGGGAAAAGTATGGGTGCGAAGATCCCCGAGTGATAAAATTAAATGACAAATACTTCATTTTTTATACCGCACTTTCTACCTATCCGTTTTCGCCTTACGGAATTAAAGTGGGCGTTGCCATAACGCATGATTTTAAGACTATAGAAGAAAAACACGCCGTTACAACCTTCAACTCAAAAGCAATGTCCATTTTCCCTGAAAAAATTAATGGCAAAATTGTAGGAATACTGACCGCAAACACTGATATGCCTCCTTCAAAAATAGGAATAGCGTATTTTAATAATGAAGAAGATATCTGGTCTGCTGACTTCTGGAATACGTGGTACTCTAATTTAGACAAGCACATCCTCTCTTCTTTACAAAAAGATCCCAACGATCAACTGGAACTGGGATCTCCCCCAATCAGAACTCAATACGGATGGCTTTTTATATACTGCAACATCAGAAATTACAATTCTCCGTATAAAATATTTGGAATAGAAGCTGCTCTTCTTGACCTGGAAGATCCGCTTAAACTGATTGGAAAATCGCGCGAACCGCTTCTCTTGCCTGAAAAAAATTACGAACTTTACGGCAATGTACCAAACGTAATTTTTCCATCAGGGGCTATCATAAAAGATGAAGATCTTTATATTTACTACGGAGCAACAGACACGACAGTTTGTCTTGCAACCTGTAAGCTCAACGACTTGCTTGAAGACTTGCTCCCAAAACCACCCGAAGTAAGCCGTAGGCTCCATGAACAGATAAAACTGGACAGGTACCCGGGCAATCCAATTATCACACCAAATCCGGATCATTTTTGGGAATCAGAGTACACTTTTAATCCGGGTACAGTTTGGGAAAATGGAAAGGTACATATTATTTATAGGGCAATGGGGATGGATAATACTTCTGTGATGGGTTATGCATCAAGTAAAGACGGTTTTCACATAGATGAAAGGCTCCCTGAACCCATTTATGTTCCAAGGCGTAACTTTGAACAAAAATTTCAGCCTGGCAATTCAGGTTGTGAGGATCCAAGATTTACAAAGATTAACGACAGATTTTATATGTGCTACACAGCCTATGACGGGAAAAATCCAACCCGAGTTGCGATGAATTCGATAAGCGTAAATGATTTTATCAATAAAGAATGGCAATGGGAAAAACCAATTCTTATTTCTCCGCCCGGCATGGACGATAAAGACGCTTGCATATTACCTAAAAAAGTTGATGGAAAATTTGTTTTTTTCCACAGACTTGAAACAAGCATTTGGGTAGATTATATGGACGATTTGGACTTTGAAGAAAATGAATACATTAAAGGGAAAATTTTATTTAGTCCCAGAATGAATAGCTGGGATAATGAAAAGATTGGAATTGGCGGAGTTCCTATAGAGACGGAAAACGGCTGGCTTATGATTTATCATGGCTTGTCCCGCGATACAAAATACAGGCTTGGAATAGCGCTTCTTGACCTTGAAAACCCTACACGGGTAATAGCGCGTCTTAATTACCCTATTTTTGAACCAGAAGCCGAATATGAAAACAAGGGGTTGCGTTTTGGCACGGTTTTTACTAATGGATCCGTTGTTATAGATGGCAAAATATTTGTTTATTACGGGGGAGCAGATCAGGTTACCTGTGTTGCCACGGCAGACTTCACTGAAGTAATGGAAAAGCTTAAACATTCCATTTATATTGAGTAACGCTCCTGGAATTGGTATATAATAAATTTTATCCATTATTCCCAACCTTATGGATTCAAACTCAAAGAAAAACGGTGTAAAAAAAAGAAAAATATTCAATAACGTTTTTTTTGTTGGACTTATAAGTTTTTTTGGGGGCATAAGTCAGGATATATTTGTTCCCATCCTGCCCCTCTACCTTGCGAATATTCTTAATTTGGATAAATCTTTTATAGGCTTTACGGAAGGATTAGTAACAAGTTCTGCAAGTATTTTCAAAATAGTTTCCGGGTTTTTATCTGATAAATTTAAATCCCGGAAATCTATTGTTTTTTTAGGATATTTTCTGTCGTTTGTCGCAAGACCCCTCCTTGCGCTTACCACATCAGGTATAGGTGTTCTTGCTTTAAGATTTTTAGACGGCGTTGGAAAAGGCATAAAAGATTCACCAAAAGATGCTTTAATTGCAGACTCAACGCAGGCAGGATCGCGCGGCAGAGGATTTGGAATCGTAAGAGCCTTGGATACTTTAGGTTCGGTAGTTGGACCAATATTATTATTTGTGCTTTTGTATCTGTTGCAAAATAATTCTTTGAAATACCACTATATATTTTTTATAACGGCTATTCCTTTAATCTTTACGCTTTCCATACTTTCTATTTTTGTCAGAGAAACACCTATTGAAAAAGCTCAAAAAAAAGTAAATATTGATTTAAAACTTCCCGGGAAATTTTATATCTTTCTTGCTATTGTAGTTGTTTTTTCTATAGGAAATTCGTCCGGCGCATTCTTAATTTTAAGAGCGCAAAATATTGGAGTAAGTCTTCTTGCTATCCCGCTTGTTTATGCTTTATTTAATTTTTTCTATGCTTCTGCCTCTATTCCTCTGGGAAGTCTTTCAGATAAAATCGGAAGAGAAAAAGTAATTTTGCTGGGCTGGTTTTCATATAGCGTGTCTTATTTGGGTTTTGGTCTTGCAAATCAAAGTTATCAAATTTGGTTTCTTTTTGCTTTTTACGGTATTTATTTTGCAACAACCGAAGGCGTTGCCAAAGCGTATGTTGCTGACATTATTTCTTCGGAATACAGGGGAAGAGCTTATGGAATTTATAACTCAGTAATAGGCCTTGTCACTTTACCGGCCAGCATGATTGCGGGGTTCTTATGGGACAAGTATAATCCTTCCGCGCCTTTCTACTTTGGCGCAGCAATCGCTTTTCTTGCAGCAATCTTGCTTTTCCTGTTTGTTTACGTTTACCGGCCTAAATCAATTGCGCTTTAATTATTTTTTGTATTTCTCAAAATATTTTTTGTAACGCTCAAGAGTATATTGAAAGCCGGTGTGTAAAGGATTAGGAAGTTTTGAAAGACAAAACCATTTTATTTCATATATTTTTTCTGGGTCGTTTATTTTTACTGCGCTTGGATCTACCAAAATAAAAAAGGGGATTACAAGCCAATGTGTTTTTCTTCCTTTGTTTATTCTAAAAATTGAATGGGGAGGCAATTGTTCCTGAATTATGCCTTTGACACCGTATTCTTCTTTCACTTCACGAAGCACGTTTTCTTCGGGAGATTGTCCAAATTCCAATTTACCGGAGCCCGTATCCCATCTCCCCCACTCATCACGACAATTTTTACTTCTTTTATGAAAGACAAAGTTCCCTTTCCCATCATTACAATAAAAGGGTGTAGAAATACCTACATAATCTATACCGGGTTGAAGAATCTTTGCCATCATTAAGAATTATAGCAAAGATTTATATTATATAAATTAATTGATAAACGCATTTATTTTTGTTAATCTTGCTAATATGCGAACCAGAAAAAAATTCCTTCCTTTTTTAGTCTATTCTATTTTGAGCCTGATTGTATTTATGATGGTTATAAATTTTCTGGAACCACTTAAAGACTTACCTGTTTTGGGTTTCGGATTGCATCCTTTGCTTTTATTTTTTGTTTTTCTTTTTTTAACTGTCTATTTTCTTTCTTCATACATTCTGCTCAGCAGAAGAAGAGGAGTTCTGGTTTCAGTTTTTATCCTGACATTTTTTATATTAAGATTTCTAAACATAAATAATCTGCTTTACCTTATTTTAGTGATGGTAATATTGTTATTAATCGAATGGCTTTACTCTAAATAAATATTGAGGTTAACGCATCACATTTTAGAGGTAAATCTGTTAAAATACCCTTATGAATAAGTTTTATATCACTACAGCTATACCCTATGTTAATGCTAAACCGCATGTTGGGCATGCTTTGGAATTTGTCCAAGCTGATGTAATCAGAAGATTCCGTAAGTCAATTAACAACGAAACTCTTCTCTTATCAGGTGGTGATGAAAATGCTATCAAAAATGTCCAGGCCGCTGAAAAAGAAGGAGTGCCAATTCAAGAATTTGTAGATAAAAATAGCGAGCTCTTTAGACTTCTTGCGGAGAAGTTGGATGTTTGCTTTGATGTTTTTCAAAAAGGAAGCGCAAAAAATCACTATCAAGCTTCTCAAAAATTATGGAACCTGTGTTTGGAACATGGAGATATTTACAAAAAGGAATATTCGGGACTCTATTGTGTTGGTTGCGAGCTATTTTATGAACCGGAAGAACTTAATGAAAAAGGTGAGTGTTATGAGCATCCCGGAAAACCGCTTGAGAAAGTCACTGAAGAAAATTATTTCTTCCGGCTTTCTAAATATACGAATGAAATAACAAAGCTTATAGAGTCGGATAAATTCACAATCATTCCAGAAGAGCGCAAGAATGAAGCATTGGCCTTCTTAAAACAAGGATTAAAAGACATAAGCATTTCTCGATCTAACCAACGGGCAAAAAATTGGGGAGTGCCGGTTCCAAATGATTCAAACCAGCGTATGTATGTGTGGTTCGATGCTCTCAACATCTATCAAAGTGGAATAGGATTTGTGTCTGATAAAAAAAAATATGACAAATGGTGGCCGGCTAATGTTCATGTTATTGGAAAAGGAATCTTGCGTTTTCATGCTATTTACTGGCCGGCATTTCTTCTTTCAGCCGGTTTGAAAATCCCAAAAGCGTTATTTGTGCATGGTTACTTTACTGTAGATAATCAAAAGATGAGTAAAACTCTTGGAAATGTGATAGACCCGCTTGACATGATAGAAAAATACGGAGTGGACGCCTTGCGCTATTATTTCTTACGAGAAATTCCTCCCACAAGTGATGGCGATTTCTCTGAAAGAAGATTAAAAGAAATCTATAATGCCGACCTTGCAAATGGTTTGGGCAATCTAGTCGCAAGAGTAGCAAAACTAGCAGAAAAATCTGATATGGAATTTGAGGAAACACAAATTTTGGAAAGCGTCTGGGAAGAACAATGGGCAAAAGCATTATCAACATTTGATTTTAATATTGCTCTTCAAAGAATCTGGCTGGATATTTCCGTTGTAGATCAGCACGTGAACCAAAATGCACCCTGGAAACAAACAGATAAGACAAAATTAAGAGGTATCTTACAAGAAGAAATTGATAATATCAGAAGAATTGCATTCCGCCTGAAACCCTTTTTGCCCCAAACCGCGGAAATAATCGAAAAGCAATTTGCGGGGCCAAAAATTATTTCTCAAAAATCCCTTTTCCCCCGCCTAAGTTAAAGTTTTCGTTCTTTTTTTGCTTAAAAGTGGTAAAATTCTAAGTAATATATAAATATGAGAAAGTATCTGCTACTTGCTTTGTCTGCTTTTTTTATAACAACCGGAGTATTGATTATACTTAATTTTAATCAACTTAAACCTCATGGGTATGGTGGACTCAAGGTAACTGCCAATCTTCAAAGCAAGATATATCTTGATGGCAAATTACAAGGAACTACTCCTTTTTGCAGATGTACACCTGAAAATAACTTAAAAGAAGGAGAATATCTTTTAAAAATTGCTCCAGATGATCAGAAGATTGTTCCATTTTCTTATAGAATCAATATAGAAAAAGGTGTTTTGACAGTTGTTGACAGAACTTTTCTGCCAGGAAGCTTTGCTAGCGCGTATATCTTAAGTCTTGAAAAAATAAACAGTAAAGAATCTGAGATCATGGTAATTTCCATTCCTGACCAAGCATTGGTTAGCATAGACGGAAATACTCAAGGCGTTACACCTTATTCACTTAAAAATGCTGCATCTTCTGATCATGATATTGAACTTAGCAAAGATGGATATAACAAAAAAACGATCAGGATTAAAACCATACCTTCTTATAAACTTATTGCAAATGTGCTTCTTGGCACAAAAAATGAAAATCAAATCGGTACTGACCAGAATACTCCAACTCCAACAAAAACAGCTTCTCCCAGCGCGTCTGTTAGAATCAATGATACCCCCACGGGTTTTTTAAGAGTGAGAAAAGAACCTTCGCTTTCCTCCGATGAAATTACCAGAGTAAGTCCAGGAGAAATTTTCCCTTACATCTCAGAACAGGAAGACTGGATAGAAATAAAGCTTAAAGACGGAAAGAAGGGTTGGGTCAGTAGTGTCTTTGCTGAAAAGATAACTGACCAATAATAAATATATTCTTCGCAAAATCACTTAAGAAAGATGCAATTAACGCATAAAATAAATTACAAAAATTACAAGTATGCCCCAAACTAAAACCGATCCAAGCAAAGATTTGTCAGATAACAATACCCTGTCCGGGCTTTCTCCTTCGCTTTTTTCATAAATATCCTGCAGGTATTTCATAAGACCGTATATTACCGGAAATATGGTTATCATAAGCCATTTTCTTTGCAGATAATAAGGTAAAAAATCCGGAAGTAAAAGATCAAGATTTATTTTAATCCCTGAAGGGTTCTCAAGAAAAGTAAACATTGAATAAAAAATGAAAGTTGAAGTTGCAAATATAGCGGCAAACGAATCAAGCAAATGGCTGGAATAATGGGAAAGACTTTTTCTTACTTCTTCAATTTTTGCGCCATTAAAATTCCTCAATAGAGTAAGCTCTGAACGCCTTTTACCAACGGCAAGAAAAAGAGAAAGAGATATGGTTGTCAAAAGCAACCAAACAGAAATATGGTATCCACTTATTACTTCTCCTGCCAAAACTCTTAAAATATAACCGGTTGCAATGAAAAGTATATCAAATATTACCGCGCTTTTAAAAAGCAAAGAGTAAAAAATTTGAAGAACAATGTATAAAGAAGTAATCAGGAAAAACAAACCTCCTATTTTGGTTGCCAGAACAAAAGATACAGTTATCATTAGTAGAAAGATTGCTGTTGCTTCCGAAATGCTTATTTTACCGCTTGCTATTGGCCGCAGCCTCTTGAATGGATGAAGTTTATCTTTTCTGACATCTAAAATATCGTTTATGATATATGTAGAAGATGATAAAAAGCTAAAAGCAATAACTCCTAAAATTACTTGTTCTAAAAGATTAAAATTAAACAACTGGCCGGCAAAAGTTATGGCTGCAAAAAGAGCTACATTTTTAATCCATTGCCTTGGTCTAAGTAATTTAAGTATTTGATATAAATGATCAAGCATATCTAATTTTCCCGTTTCTTCAAATTATTTAAAAAAGATGGTTTGACCGGACCATTTCTAGTCTTCATTATAAATCTTAATGTAAATATAAATCCTGTTACACATATTGTAACTAAGATTATAGCAAATAATTTACCTTTACTGGATAAACTGAGTGATATAAAACCCAGAACAATTGACATTGTCCAATAAAAAACTGCAATGGTCCTTTGACTCCACCCTAAATCCAGAAGCAGATGATGCAGATGTTCTTTGTCATGCCAAAAAGGAGATTTTTTTGACAATATTCTTCTTAATATTGTAAGAACAGCATCAATCATGGGAACACCCATAACAAGAACTGCAGTCGCAAGTTTTACTCCGGAAAGTATTGATAAGATACCAATTGTAAAACCTAATATTGTTGAACTGTAACCAGGATGTATTTTTGCAGGATGAAAATTAAAAACTAAAAAACCAAGAGCAGAACCCGCAACAATAAACGACATTGTTGAAGATGCGATATTCATGGGTTCCAGAACGGAAAATCTCAGAGAAGCAATACCAATTATTACTGCTGATACTGCGGCAATTCCCGGCATCTGGCCATCAACTCCCTTACTCCAATTTAACATATTCATCACCCAAACTATCCAAAAAACTGCAAGAATCTTTGGCAAAAACAAAAAGTTTCCCATAATTAAATCTATTTGGTTAAAATAAAGTATTCCTCCAAAAGGATTAGTGACAAAAGGAATGTCTATTCCGGAAAACACTACAACTGTCGCACATAAAATATTTAACACAAAACGAAGATATGGAGACAAATCAAACCTGTCATCAACTATTCCAACAATAACTACTATAAATCCGGCAAAAATCATTGATAAAAATATTTTTTCCACATGAAGAAACGCTAAGGAAGCAAGTAAAATTCCCATGAAGATGGGGATACCCCCGGCTCTTGGAATAGGATTTTTGTGTATTGAGGCAGGATGCTTTCGTTTAGCCGGATCGTCTATTAATTTAAAATAATTTGCAATTTTTATTGTCGGAAAAGTAAAAATTAACGAAATTAAAAATGCAATAAGCAGTGGTAACAATACAAAGTTGTACATAAATTTAAAAGACCGAAAAAATAATTTGTAAAAAAGAAAGAAATCCCATACAAACAAACAAAAATGAAGTTATTGACAATATTCTGGAAAGAAAGGTATATTTTGAATAAAGAACTGCACTAAGGATAGTATTTATAATCACAACCAAAATAAATACCGCAACAAAATAAAAAACAATATTTACAGGAGCTAACCTGTCTTCTCCCCAAGGCATACTGTTAAAAAACGGAATAAAAGGAGGAAGTTTTGGAAAAAGAAAAACTATCAAAACTATATTTATTAAAAATATGATAATTGAAGAAAGAATTGAAAATTTTATAACTTTGTCGGAAAAAATATTTTTAAAGTTGTCTCTCATAAATTTGGGCATTTTTTATAGACATTTTAAGATCATAGTTTCTAAGCAGATAATAAATATCTTTTATGTCTTTGGTTGCGATTATATATTTTGGTTGAAGCTTGTCAATAGCATTTTGTGTTTCAACTGTTGCATTTTTATAAAATGTAATGTGATATGAAACAATATATCTTCCGGGTGGAAGCTTTTGAGAAAGTGCATAAATCTGCCCGCTATCGCTCCATAAAAATATATAATCCTTTGAAGTTGTATTTGCTTTTATAAATCCGGCAAGCAGGTAATCCCTAGGCGTATTTTTATCAAAAAAAGACTGATAAGAAGTAACGGATTTTTTACCTAACAGAAAAGACAGATAATTTACATAATAAGCAGAAATTTTTGTGTACATGTAAAAGCTTTTTGAAATTACTAAAAATAAAAATATTAAAATTGCTAAATTTAATACAAATAATTTTTTATTCTCCCAGATGTACCCAAGAAACAAAGAAAATGAAGGTAGCAAAACCAGAACATAATGAGTATATGGTCTTTCCGAAAATAGGCAATTAAACAGGGAAAACATAAGCCATACCAATATAAAAAACCCTGCCTGTCCAACTCTCTGTCTAAATTTAATGGCTAAAAGAAGCGCTGCGAAAAGAACAACAAGTTTTAAAATTAATCTTCCCATTGGAAAGAGAAAATAATTTCCGTAGCCTACATAACCTACGTTTTGAGAAAATGTGGCTTTATAAAAATCTGTCAGAGCTCCTCTTACCGCAAAGAAGGCAAAAGCAACGATTATAGGAGATATAAAAGATAAAACAAAAATTATTTCATCTTTGAAATCAACTGTTAGTCTTCTGTTCTTTATAGATAAGATAACCATTTTAATAGCAGTTTTTAAATTGAAATTACGATAAAATCTTGTTATAAAAATAAATATCAAAAATGCAGCAAAATCAAACACGGCAACTATTTTTGTAAGGAAAGCAAGAGATAGAATCAACCCTGATAAAAGATAATGTTTTGAGCTTTTTTCTTTTTTGAAAAGTAGAAGGGCGGCAAGTATTATCGGAGCAAGCATAAAATTTTCGGCATTGGCAATATTGCCTTCCAAAAGAGGCAAACCGAATAATATTCCAAAAGAAGCAGTTGCAATATATATTGATTTTTTATTCCCAAAAAGTCTTTTGGATAGCAAAAAAATTAGTACCAGCGCAACTATCCCTGCAATTAATGACAACAGTCTTGCAAAAAAAAGGTCTCCATTGAAAATTGAAAAAATAAGATAAAGCACTGGAGGTTTATTGTCCCAAATTTGTCCATATAAAAGCTTGCCCTGCCTTATTGCCATTCCTATTACCTGATAAATTCCCTCATCCCCATACCAGTCCGGCTCAACTAATGAAGGTATTCTTAATATTGAGAAGATAAATAATATTCCTATCAAAAATAAGTTTTTAAAATCCCTGGAGTAAGCGCCTGCTTTATCTACTATTTTCTTCATAAATATGAAATGCAATTATCAAACCTGTAATATTAGCATACCATACTATACCTTCTCTGTAACTTTATAGTCCATTTTCTTTCCGATTATGAGTTGTATATGAGATATTAGCGCCGGCAGAGATGAGAGGAAAAATCCAGCAACAGGCATAAAAATAAACTCCGGAAGAAAAAGAAATTGTTTTGTTTTGGGTACTTTAGAAAAACTGCTTCTTGGTCTTAATTTAAAGTCTACAAATATCATTGCAAACAGAGAGAAAAGGCACAGAGTCAAAATAAACCCTGATAACCTTGGCAAATTATATCCAAGCGTAGTCCTTGCAAAAATAGGGTTTAATAGAGCAATTACATTAGCTGAGATAGTAATAATATACCAGTTAACCGGCCAAAGAATGTGATCCAGAATCACATTACCAAGAATATACGTCTTTCTGAAAATAGGAACATCCTTTATGGTAAGATACCATTTAAGATACAGTGCGTCATCAGAAATCCCCCAAGACCATCTTCGTTCCTGATTGTATTTATTAATCAGGCTCTTAAAGTAAGTTGGAGAAAGCGGAGCATCCATAGACGTTCTAAGATATATCGGCTCAACCCCGACTTTGCCCTGCGTTTTAAAAAATGCCTTAAAGAAAACTCTATAATCCTCCGGAATCACATCCGTATCCCAATAACCAATTTCTTTTAAAAGCCTGAAGGAAAGAGAATATGTAGAATTTGGAATAAGTCTTAAACCCTGAACAAGAAGAGAAGTACGCCACAAGCTTCCGAAAAACGCAATTATTCTTGTAAATGTTGGTACTTGCCAAAAATTATTGTAGTTGACGTTAGCAGACTGCCAAAAACTCAAATAACGGTTTCTGGACGTTAAAAATTTATAAGTAAGGTATGAAAAATATTGTTTGTCAAACATAGAGTCTGCATCCACAGATGATATCGTCATATAGTCTATGTTTAATTTTTTTTGTTCTATTAAAATTTCATTTGCGCAAACTGCAGCATATGCCTGATTTGAAGATTTACCTTTAACTTCATTTTCTCTGTCCGGATGAAAGGTAAAGTATGTACCGCCGAATTTTCCTTGATATTTTTTCTTGAGAATCTCTGCTTTTTCAGGTGCTTCTTCCTCCCGCTGCTCCATTGCCACAAAAACAAAGATGCGCTTTTGGGGAAAAGTCTGATCCAATATACTGTCTATCATTTCTTTCATCTTTTCCACTTTTTCTTGATAAGCGGGTATTACGACAACATGACAAACTTTGGAAAAATTATGTTCTTGTTTTGCTTTCTGAAGCCAATCAGTGTTTTCGGCTTCCTTTATCTTGTGAACAGCAATATAAGAACAAATCGCAAGATTAATGGATTTATACAGCCAGTAAACATCAAAAAATATTATAAAATAGGCAAGTGCCGCAGGAAAAAATACCGCTCCCCAAAATGGCATGGTAATAAGAAATATTGAAATAAAGGGTGGAAATACCTCAAGAAGCCTTATCGATTTTCTTGGATACCTTTGAAATATTTTACTTAAAAAAACATGAATCATTTATAATTCAACCTTAAATACTCTTTCAAAATTATTATCAATCTGCGTTTGAAATTTCTCAGCATCAAAGTTTTTAAGAGAAGCAAGAAATTCTTTCACAATTATAACATTTTTAGGTGTATTTCTTAAGCCGCGAAAAGGAATTGGAGATAGGTAAGGGCTGTCAGTTTCTGTCAGGATCTTCTCAACCGGAGTATATTTTGCCAAATCCAAAAGAGATGTAGTTTCTCCGGGCGCTACACCTTTATAGGTTATATTTCCATCGAACCCAATATAAAAGCCTAAATCTAGAACTTTTCTAAGAAAATCCAAACTTCCTGAAAAACAGTGTATCATTCCGGGAGGACTTAAGAGATATAATTTGTGATTATCAAGAATATCGGCTATGTCTTTTTCCGCATGGCGGTTGTGTATTTGCAAAGGAAGTTTTAAACGGTAAGCAAGTTCTATTTGTTGAATAAATAACTTTTTCTGCAAGATCGGATCGGTAATACCATTGGATTTATAGCTAAAATAGTCAAGTCCGATTTCACCTATTGCTACTACTTTTTTATGCTTTGCAAGATTTTCAAGTTCTTTTAACCAATCATTGTTGTTCAGTTTATCAGTATGATGAGGATGAACACCAACCGCGGCATAAATATTTTTATATTTTTCTGCCAAATTTATAGTTTTTTTACTTGAATCAATTTGTGTTCCAACATTTATTATTGCTTTAACTCCCGAATCCAAAGCTTCTTGAATCACTTTATCAACGTCTTTTTCAAAAGTACGAAAATTCAAATGGCAATGCGCATCAATCATATTAGTAAATTATACCATTGGAGAACTTATTTGGTTATAAATTTAAAAAAACTGAAAAAAATGTGTTTTTAACTTCTAGGTTGCAGCTTTGAATTTTGCTTGCCCCGCGAGGCTCCGCCATTGGCGTGGGAAAAGTGGGGAACTTTGAGATTGTAAGTTTAGTAGTCCATTCCGCCCATACCGCCCGGCATTCCTCCGGCTCCAGGCATTGGAGAACTTTCTTTCTCAGGAATATCTGTTATAAGAGCTTCTGTAGTTAAAACCATTGTAGCAACAGAAATTGCGTTCTGAACTGCTATTCTAACAACTTTAACAGGATCTATTATTCCTTCCTTCAGCATGTCAACCGCCTGCGCTGTTTCAATTGAATCAGTTTTTAAGAGATTAAAACCCTGTCCCCGAGCACTTGCCTCACGCGCTTTTGCGATTAACTGTCCCGCATCCAAGCCAGCATTTATAACAAGCTGCTTAAAAGGTTCTTCTATTGCCAGTTTTACAATCATAAATCCTGTTTGCTCATCCTTGTTCGCACTGGCCTTTTCTAAGACTTTGGTATTCATTCTTTGACTTATATCAAGAAGCGCGACCGCTCCGCCCGGAACTATTCCTTCTTCAAGAGCAGCCTTTGTGGCGGCAACCGCATCATTAACTCTTTCTTTTTTATCTTTGAGTTCAACTTCTGTAGCTGCTCCAACATTAATTACAGCAACTCCACCGGATAGTTTTGCTAAACGTTCCTGAAGTTTTTCTTTATCAAAATCGGATGTAGATTTTTCAATTTCACGTTTAATTTGAGAGATTCTTGCCTGAACATCTCTTGCGGCACCTTTTCCGCCTATGATCTGCGTATTTTCATTCGTGGATTTTACTTTGTCTGCCCTTCCGCAGTCTTCAATTGTTATACTGTCAAGCTTGCGTCCTGTATCTTCAGAAATCACCGTTCCGCCTGTTAAAACGGCTATATCATCCAACATTGCTTTTCTTCTATCACCAAATCCTGGCGCCTTAACTGCCAAAACGTTAAACGTTCCCCTGAGCTTATTTACTACCAAAGTGGCAAGCGCTTCCCCTTCTATATCATCAGCAATAATAACAAGGTTTTTTGATACCTTTATGAAATTTTCCAAAAACGGAAGAAGCTCCTGAAGAGATGAAATTTTTTTGTCTGTAATAAGAATGTACGGATCGTCAATTTCTGCTTCCATTCTATCCGGATTTGTGACAAAGTATGAAGAAGCATATCCTTTATCAAATTCCATTCCCTCTTTATACTCTATTTCTGTAGAAAGACCCCGTCCTTCCTCAACTGTTATGACCCCGTCTTTGCCTACTTTTTTTAGTGCTTCTGCAATTAAACTTCCAAGACCAGAATCGCCGGCTGAAACAGTTGCAACATTTGCTATATCCGACGGCTTAATATCTTTTTTCATTTTTTTGAGTTCTTCAACTACATATTCACTGGCTTTATCAAGACCTTTTCTCATAATCATGGGGTTTGCGCCGGCTGTTATGTTTTTGATTCCTTCATTAACTATTGCGCTTGCCAAAACTGTTGCGGTTGTGGTTCCGTCCCCTGCCACATCTGCAGTTTTTGAGGCTGCCTCTTTAACAAGCTGTGCTCCCATGTTTTCAAACGGATCTTTAAGCTCTACTTCTTTTGCGACCGTTACTCCGTCATGAATCACATTTGGTGCTCCCCATTTTTTGTCCAGTGCCACATTTCTGCCCTTTGGACCAAGAGTTGTTGCGACAGCTTTTGCCAATTGGTCAACTCCTGATTTTAACTTTAGTCTTGCTTCTTCGCCGTATTTTATTTGTTTTGCCATAATTTCTCCTTATTTAACAACTGCCAGTATATCCTTTTGCTCAACCAGCATCCATTCTTGCGATCCAACTTTAACTTCATTTCCGCCCCATTTTTTGTAAACCACTTTATCTCTAACTTTTACAACCATTGGGATTTTCTTGCCGTCAGGCGTTATTTCTCCCTCGCCAATTTCCATAATAATTCCCGTTTGAGGTTTTTCTTTGGCGCTGTCAGGCAAAACAATTCCGCTTGCGGTTTTTTGTTCTGCCTCTAAAGGTTTTATTAAAACATTTCCAAAAAGAGGTTTAAGTTTTGCTTTTTCTGTTTTTGCCTGTTTCATAATAATCTTATGTTTATGAAACTATATATACAAAAAAAAATTGCTTTTGTCAATACCCATCTTTAAGTGATAAGAAAATGTCAAAAATTAAGTATCAAAAATATTTTCTTTTTTCCCGTATTTTTTATTTCTAATATTTGATTTTTGATCTTAAAAGTTGATTTAATATTTCAAACACTAAATAATTTTAATCTGGATATTCCCTGAAGGCAATCGATGTATTCAAGTCTTGCGGATTCACAAAATGATACCAGTTAACATTATACTTCGCAGCCAGGAAAAACTTTCCTTGCTCTATTGCCCCTTGAATGACTGGCGAAAAATTCTCTTCATTCTTAGGTGCTTCCTCAAATACCGCTATCATATCATGGTTAAAATACTGCAGGGTCATATCGCGCAATGTTCCAGTATCGGCTTTCCATCAACCTGCAACATGCACTTTTGGTGGCTTCGGGTAAATTCACCCATTCTTTTACCCAATCCTCCAGCAAAAACAATAGCTTCTATTTCCGGTTTCATAAAACAATATAATTTGTCTTCAAAAATTAAATAAGAATAAAAAAATGTAGTATACTACATTTATATGGAATGTCGCACATGTCTTTCACTTAGTGGAGAAAAACCTCTTTTTCCGGAATCACGAATGTACGAAGGAAAGTATTGGGTTGTCGAACACGCTTATCCTGTAAGTATAAAAGGGTGGATTGTTGTTATGCTTAAAAGACATTGTGAAGCTTTGCATGAATTAACACAAGATGAATTCAAAGAGCTTGCTTTCCTACAAGAAAAAATTGCAAAAACTATGCATACAATTTTAAAAAGTAAAAAAGAATATATCGCCTGTTTTGCGGAAGGAAAAGGATTCAATCATTTACACTTACATCTAATAGCCAAACCCCAAGATTTGCCGGAGGAATTTAAGGGTTCCGCCGTTTTTTCTCTTTTAAAAGTAAAAGAGGAGAATATTTCTCTTAGAGAAGATATTATCAACCTTTGTAAGCAAATACGAAAATATTTAGAGAATTCCGGCTCCGAATAAAAATGTGCTCGCGATCTTTTTTATTCTAGGTTTTTAAAATGTTCATAAAAACTTCTTTTGGTACATTGACTTCTCCTATCGTTTTCATTTTTTCTTTTCCTTTTTTCTGTTTTTCAAGAAGTTTGGATTTTCTGGTGTAATCCCCGCCGGACATTTTTGCCAAAACGTCTTTATGAAGCGCGCCTATCTTGTCAGATGCGATTATCTTGCCGCCAATTCTTGCCTGAAGCGCCACAACAAAACTATGTTTTGGGATTTCTTTTTTTAACTTTTCAATAATGTCACGGGAGAAAAAATAAGCCTCATCTTTATGCACAATAAAA
>Ga0155147_105_pt1 | contig 20313 bp, 21 predicted proteins | sample RifCSPhighO2_01_FD_106115 | JGI IMG/M metagenome (GOLD analysis project Ga0155147, IMG submission 106115) | Candidatus Levybacteria bacterium RIFCSPHIGHO2_01_FULL_36_15
GCACATGGCTACGAGGCAAATCCGCTGCTTGTTATTCTTTCAAAATATAAAATTAAAAAGGCCGGGCTTGAAAAAAATGCATTCATACATTTTAAAAGTTTCTGGGGCGTGGACTTCTCATCTTTTGATATCGTGACAATTTACGGGATCCCTTATATTATGGGAAGGTTAGAAACAAAGATAGAAAAAGAGTGTAAACCGGGCGCAAGATTTATCTCAAGTCATTTCCAGCTTCCAAACAGAAAGCATACAAAAGAAATGAAAAAAGTTTATCTTTATAAAATTTAAGTTCTATAATATTATTATAGTTATAAAGAAAACGATTGCCATAATTCATTAATATCTTCCTGATTCACCTGTTCTGATTTTAAAAATCTATAGAACGCATGAGTAACTTGATAAAATACATTTGGTCTGTATCGTAAAACTATGAAAATATCCGTGCCAGATAAATTACTTAAATCTCCAATGGTTTTAATGTTCTTTCTGTCAAGATAATCTATTGTCCAACTGGAAAGCCCTGGCATATTGCTCAGTTTCACATTTTTGTATCTTTCTACTATTTTATTTACAGGAACTACTTTTTCAACTTCAACAGTTCTATCTATATCATCTCTTACCAAAAATTTCCAGTTAATCTGTGGATGGCGTAATTTACTTATAGCATGCTCCTCTATCTGCCTGACTCTCTCACTGCTTACCCCAAGTTTTCCTGCTACTTGCTTATATGTCTGCTCCTGCTGGTCTTCAAGTCCAAATCTCATCTGAATTACGCTTTCTCCTCTTTCGCTTAATTTGTGCAGTGCTTCTCTTATTCTCTCTTTTATATCTTGATCAGCTGCCTTTTGAAAAGCATTATCTTCTCCCACGTCTTCCTGGGGTATTGGAAAAACTGATATTCTTTCTCTTATCCTTTCTGCTATCAGATCCGCTCTCACACCAGTTGCGCCGCTTAACTTTTGCACTGCATCATCTATCTGCGCACCGGACATTCTGTAGGAATTCTCAGTTTTAAATAGATCATTTATTTCTCTTTCTATTTCTCCCGCTTTTTTGCTTTTTACCAGCTCCAAAGAAAAACCTTTATCTTTTGCCAGGCGTTCTGCCGCACTTTCCTGGGCAACTTCATGAAGTTTTTTTCTTACTAGACTACCACCTTCTCCAACTATTTCAGTTAAATTCTCATACATATCCGCAATTACGCCTTGAGTCAGTTCATCATTGTAAGAAGGATCATTTATCATGCATTCTTTAATGCCGGAAACTATCGTTCTTAAATTAAGAAACAACAATACCTTCTTCCCGATAATCAAAGTCTCAGGAACCGAAGCAGCTTGCAAAGCTTCCTGTTGTTTTTTAGAACTGACTTTTCCCGGTAAAACCTGGCAAAGGGCATCATAAAATTCAAATACCGATGCACAAGGATTATAATCATGAACGGCAGCACAAATTCCGTCAATCTGAGCGCTGAGCACAGAAACAGAATCTTCATGGAAATGTAGGTTGATAGCCTGCCTGTATTTTTTATCAAAAATATCAAGAGGTTTTTCTTCCCGCCTAGCAGGATGTTTTTCTTTCACGCGGACTATTATAACAAACAATACTATAAGATGCAATATCTGGAGTCTTGTATCTGAAATGTAAATTCCGCTGGCTAAGATAATTACCCTAGTATTCTTGTCTTCCCTCTAAAGCTCGCTGAATGGTTATTTCATCTGCGTACTCCAAATCCGAACCAATCGGTAATCCCCGCCCGATCCTTGTAATTTTTAATTTTGCATTTTGAATTTTTAATTCGCGAGTTATATACATGGCTGTTGCCTCTCCTTCCATCGTTGGATTAGTAGAAAGTATTATCTCCTCCACTTTTGAGTTTTGAGATTTGAGTTTTAAGATTAATTGCGGAATATATATGTCATCCGGCCCAAGATTATTTAAAGGATCGATCACGCCGTGCAAAACATGGTAAAGCCCGTTATATTTTCCGCTTTTTTCAACCGCTATGACATCCAACGGATCTTCAACAACGCAAATTACTTTTTGATCACGCTGTTTATCGGAACATACTTCACACGGATCACTGTCTCCAATATTAAAACAATTTGAGCAAACCACAGTGTTTTTTTTAAGATTTACCAGGTTTTCCGCAAATTCGTCCAGCCGACTTTGCGGAACAAACAGAAGATAGAAGGTGAGCCTTTGCGCCGTTTTTGGACCAATTCCCGGAAGTGCCTCAAAACTTTCAACTAATTTTTCAATAGCTTTCGGAATTTTCATAGATTTATACTAACTAATTGGTAATTTCGTCCATCTAGATTAGCATACTTGACATAACTTGACAAGTATAAACAACCTATAATATACTAGTCGTCCATGAGAGAAAAATTTACACGGGTTGTGCTCCCCCAAGCTCCGGCAACAGTCCAGGATATTTATGACCATTGGAGAAAAAGGTACGGCAATACCCGTTTTGTTTATCCAGGAGAAGGATATGTTAACTTAAGAGACCGGATTTCCCCAGAAGAGAAAGAGCAAATTTTTGCTCCGGCAAATCGCGCGATGAGAGAAATTGGTAAAACGCACGGTCTAATATTGCCGGAAGACTTATTGGCAAGACTAATAATTGTTGACGGGGTAACTTTTCAAAACATATACAGGCTTGAAACAGGAAGCAGTCCAACTATGTCACTTGCTGGAATAACTTTGGCAAACAGAATGTGTTTAGTGAATTTTGATGAAGTTAATTATGAAGCATCAACACATGGAAAGAAGCCGGCAGATTTATTAAAACAAGTTGGTGCACATGAGCTCTGGCATTCAAATGAATACGCACAAGATTGGGTTCAAGAGACCGCAAACGGTCATAAAAATGAAAATCCACTTAAACTGAAAGCAAAGGAAAGATTTCAAAGAAGGAAGGGAATAGTAGTGGAAAGACCGGGAGAAGATAATGAAGTATCAATGGGACTTAAGCTCCTGAAAGAAGGATATACGGAAAATCTTACCAGACAAACTCTGGCAGAATGCGGAACCGATTACCACAGAAGATCACGTGTTAATGAACTGGGGCTGGTTGAGGAAATTATTCAAGCAGTTGGTAGCGATCATTCATTTTTTCTTGCTTCTTACACAAAGTTTGGATTCAGAAAGCTAGTAGAAGATATGGAGAAACTTTATGGACATCACGGCTTAAGACGTCTTGCACTTGATGTTCACAGTGGCTACCGGGCTTTTTGCAGAAGAATAGTAGCTGAAGAATCAGACGAGGTGCCTCTGGATCCAAATCCTCCTAAGCTCTACCTGAGCATTATTCAAAAAATCCAGAAAAGAAATCTTGTCTTTGCGCATTAACATCCTATACTTTTCTTTTAGCCGTAACTCTTAAGATCCATTTGCTTTTACCGCTGGAATCTAATATGCTATTTAAAGAAGTAAAAAGAAGGCCGCCTATATAAAATTTCGGCGAGCCGAGGGAGGTGAAGATGAGTTGAAAAAAATAGAAAAATATTTCACAAAACACGTGTATGCCAATTCTCTAACCCACTTAGCAGTCGGACTTGGACTGGGAGTACTGCTTACTCATACTATGTTTGATCCGCATCCGTTAAGATTTGGAGTTTTATTTTTAGGACTTGGCTTACTTGGACACGCATACGCATACCAAAGCAAAAAATAATCAAAGGGAATTTATTTAGGCATAGATTTTTAGTAAGTTAAACAAAACTAGATACTCATTAATTCTTCTTCTTTATTGTGTCTTAATGTATCTATTTTTTCTATAAACTCGTCAGTTACTCTTTGAACTTCTTTCTCAAGTCTTGTTACGTCATCTTCAGAAATAGAATTTCCTTCTCCCCTTTTTTTAATATCTTCCATCGCCTCATGCCTGATTTGCCTTATCATGACCTTCCCGCTTTCTGCCTTTTGGCTTACAAGCTTTACAAGCTCTTTTCTTCTTTCTTCAGTAAGAGGGGGAAGATTAATCCTTATAATATTAGCGTTTACCGCCGGGCTGAGTCCAAGATTTGCCTCATAAATTCCTTTTTGTATGTCAGCAATAATTGACTGGTCAAAGGGAGTAATAACTATAGTTTTGGGATCCTGCACGTGGATAGTAGCAAGTTCCAGCAGTTTAAATTTCTGGGCTTCACCATAAGCAGTCACAAGTATATTTTCAACAAGAGACGGATTTGCTTTACCAATATGGACAGTGGCAAAATCATGGTGCAGAACTTCAAACGCCTTTTGCATCTTACCGCGGGCTTGATTTGTGGTCGGATCCATAATTTCTAATAGATTAGCAAAAATTTAATAAATTAGCAAGCGGAAAGCACTACATTTAAAAGTTTAAAGTGAAAAGTTAAAAATTACAGTTTTAAGTTATTAATTTTAAATTTGTAATTTCAATTTTGAATTTTTAATTAATTTTACGGGCTGACCAAACTTTTTCCTGCCAAAATTCTTAAAATATCGTTAATTGTTATTAAAATTATAAGACCAAAAAGAAGCGCAAGACCTACGGTATGGGCAAGGGATTCATGTCTTGGATTAATTTTTTTTCCAAGAACCATTTCTACTGCCACAAAAAAAAGTCTCCCTCCATCCAAAGCCGGAATAGGCAGTATGTTTACTATGGCAAGATTGAGAGAAAGAATGGCAATTAACCAGAGAGTAGGATAAATTCCGGCAGAAAAAGCCTGGAAACTGATTTGTGCCACGGCAACCGGCCCTCCCACTCCTTCAGGCTTTGCGCCTAAAAATAAAAATCCTATAAGAATTCTACCCATTTCCTTAACCATCAAATAAGAAAATGAAACTGCTTCGGTTAACCCTTTTATTGGGGCTTCATACCATGCATATTTTTTAACTTCGACCTCCTGGGTAATTACCACTCCCATAGGCCCCTGGTTTTTGGGATGATTTTTGCGCGGCACAATAGGAACATTAAATAATCTATCCTGCCTTTTAATCTTAAGTGTTATTTTTTTGTCCAGGTTATCATTTGCTATGTCAATGAACTGTTGCGTGGTTTGTATATTTTTCCCGTTTACCGCAATTACTATATCTCCAGGCTTAATATCAGAAGATGCGGCCGGAGTGTCTTTTTGAATTCCGTCAATTTTAACGTCTTTAGGAGCTATCGAACCAAAAACCGCAAAAAGGTAGGAAATTATAATAACTGCCAGAAGAAAGTTCATTACCACTCCGGCAACAGTCACTAAAACTCTTTGCCATGCAGGTCTTGCAAAAAAGGCTCTTTTGATATCAGTTATGTTGCTTGCCTTTTTACTGTTTTTAAAATCAACTTTCCCGCTTCCCGCCTCATCTTCTCCGTAAAGTTTTACAAATCCTCCAAAAGGGAACGCGTTTATTGAATAAATTGTTTCACCTTTTTTTATTCCAAAAAGTCTTGGAGGAAAGCCAAAACCAAATTCTTCAACTTTTATTCCGAATTTTTTGGCTACAAAAAAATGGCCGAATTCATGAAACAAGACAAGGATTGAAAGCATTACTAGAAATTCCAGAATATGTATTACAAATTCCATAGAACTATGATTATACAAGATAACAGGTAAAAACTAAAGCAAGCTTTTTATAGAAATTCAAAAAGAGAGATTGCTAAATTGCTATATTGCTCAATTGTTAACTTTAGTTATTATTTTTTAGCAATTTAATAATTTAACAATGCAACAATTATGTCCTTTCGATATTCGGATTTAGGATTTTAAAATCAATGTGTACTTCGAGAAACATACATTAAATTCATGTTTCAAGCAGCAAAATAAAGCGTTATTCCCCAATTTCCAGTCTTGAAAATCCTTTAAGAACTATATTTTCTCCAAGTTTTGCAATTGTTTCTTTTATTAAAGCTTCTATTGTTTTTGAAGCATCCCTTATATACTCCTGTTTCAGTAAAGTTTCAATGTCTTTAGGATTCATGGCCGCTACCTGCATGGCTATCTCATGGGCAAGCGTTTTAAACTCCACAGTCCTTGCTACAAAATCCGTTTCGCACAAAAGTTCAACAAGCGCTCCGACTTTTCCGTTTTGATGAACATAAGCCTCAACCAGTCCCTGTCCCGTTTTTCTTTCTGATTTTGCTATCGCCGCTTCAAAACCTTTCTTCTTAAGTACTTGTTCTGCTGTTTTAAGATCGCCTTTTGCTTCTTCAAGCGCTTTTCTGCATTCAGCTATTGAAGCTTGCGTTTTTTCTCTTAACTGTTTTACAAGTTCGACCGAAATTTTCATGATAATAAACTGGAGTTTAAAATCGTAAAACTTTTACTTTTGAGCTTTGAGCTTAGGTTCTGGCTCCGATTTAACTGGTACTGACTTTTGAGTTTTAACCTTTGATTTCTTGTTTTCTTTGTCCTCTACATCTTTTTTTTCTTCCTCGCTATTTTTGTCATCTTCTTTTTTACCTTTAACATCTGGTTTTTGCTTGTCCGCCGAAGCGCGAGCAATGGCGGATCCTTCAATCCAGGCATCAATAATGAAGGTTGTAATTATTTTTATGCTTCCAACAGCGTCATCATTTGCCGGAATAGGTAAATCTATCACGCTTGGATCTGAATTTGTATCTGTGATTCCGGTAGTCTTAATACCCACAACTTTTGACTCCTTAACGGCCGTATCTTCAAGATGGGTATCAACTATATATAACGCGTCTGGAATCCTGTCCATGTCAACAATTCCACCGTAAAGCCTCTCCAGCTTATTTTTCTCTTTTTCAAAAAGAACAACTTCACGCTTTGTGTAATTTTCCTTCTCGGATGATTCCAGAAACTTTTTTAAATCCAGAAGTTTTTTGAAATTCTTGGAAACTTCAGAAAAATTGGTCAAGGTTCCGCCAACCCATCTTGAATTCACGTAAAATATTCCCTTTGCTCCTTGCGTGCGTGCCCTTTCCACCTCTTCCCGGACAAGAGACTTTGCCTGTCTTTTTGTACCTACAACAATCAAATATCCGCCTTTTTCAGATAGATTTTTTAAGAATTCAGCTGCTTTTAAAAGTCCTTCGTGAGTTTTTTCAAGATTTATTATATTAATGCCTGAGCGGGCTTCAAATATAAAATCGTTTGCCTTGGGGTTTCTTCTATTAACCTGATGTCCAAAATGACATCCTGCGGAAAGCAATTCTTCAAGTGTAATCTGTTTCATAATTTATATCCTTTTCTGTCTCGCCGTAGTCCAGCTCAGCTGGACGAAGGCGGATTCCTCCACTCCGGTCGATTATTTAAATCAGGCTACATTCATGTAAACTGAATGTAGCAGGATATACTACCTAAAGTGTGTGTAATAAATGGTATCTTAGCAGAAAAAGCGTTAAAAAACAATACATAAATCTAAGGCCTTAGCTGGCTTTACCAAGAATGCCAGTATCAGAGGAATTCTGTGAGGAACGAGTCATAGAATAAATCAATATTTCAGCCGCGTGCTTTTCTCCGTATCTTCTCCAGGCAGGTGGAAGAGGCAGTTTTCCAGACTTTTGAAGATTAAGATATCTATCAAACTGCTCATGAGTTCTTTTGGTAATATCTGCTGCGGTTACAATATTATCCAAACCTTCACGCGCTGGAAGTGCTTGGGAAACAACCGTTATTCCATTGCCATTTCCAGACCCTACTAAAACAACAGTCCCGTAAGAATCTCCATAAACTTTATAATTTTTTATTTCCCGATCAGCTTCTCTAACTCTTAATCCATATCTTATTAAACTGCCATGTACGCCAACCTTACTGCCTGTTTCTTTTTGAGTAGCCATATTAATCAAGTATTATATCCTATATTTATTGATTTATCAAGAAAAAACAACGTAAATATTCACCTTTTCCCAGTAAACGTGTCATTCTGAGGCTGAAAGCCGAAGAATCTCATCAATTTTGAGATCCTTCGCTACGCTCAGGATGACAACCTGCTGGTAAAAGCTGAATTCATACAAAACAACTTTTATTAATTTGTTTGTTGACTACTAATTTCAACGTATCTATAATAGTTTGCAATGTCAAAACTTAAAACAACAGATCAAGAAATTTACAAACTAATTAAACAGGAAGAAAAAAGACAAAAAGAAGTCCTTGAAATGATTCCTTCTGAAAACTATACATCAAGCGCGGTAATGGAAGCTCTTGGATCGGTTTTAACCAATAAATATTCTGAGGGCTATGCCAAAAAAAGATATTACCAGGGAAATGCCGTAATTGATGAAGTAGAACTTTTGGCGGAAGCGCGGGCAAAAAAACTTTTTGGTGTTCCTTATGTAAATGTGCAAGCATACTCCGGTTCACCTGCCAATACCGCGGTTTACTTTGCTTTACTTACGCCTTTGAAAGATAAAATCATGGGTTTGAATCTTGCTTTTGGCGGGCACTTAACACATGGAGCTTCTGTTTCTTTTTCAGGAAAATATTTCAAAACCGTACCATATGCTTTATCCAAAGAAGGACTTTTGGATTATGAAGAAATTGAAAAAACAGCTTTAAAAGAAAAACCGCAAATTATTGTCTGCGGAGCAACCGCATACCCAAGAATAATAGATTTTAAAAAGTTCGGTCAGATCGCAGATAAGGTTGGCTCGTATTTGCTTGCGGATATCTCCCACATTACCGGACTGATTATTGGTGGAGTCCACCCTTCCCCTGTTGCCTATGCTCATATAGTTACAACTACAACCCATAAAACTTTGCGTGGCCCAAGAGGAGCCATGATTATGGTAACAGAAAAAGGCATAAAGAAAAATCCCGATCTTACCACACTCATAGACAAAGCCGTATTTCCCGGACTTCAGGGCGGACCGCATGACAACCAGACTGCCGCAATCGCGGTCGCACTTAAAGAGGCAGAAATGCCGGAATTCAAAAAATACGCAAAGCAAATTGTTTTAAATTCAAAAGTATTGGCAGCAGAACTTATAAAATTTGGTTTCAAACTTGTCAGCAACGGTTCTGATAATCATTTAATACTAATTGACCTTTCCAATAAAAAAGTAAACGGAGCACTTGCTGCCTATGCGCTTGAAGCAGCCAATATAGTGCTTAATAAAAATGCCGTGCCCAATGACATCATGCCTCCTTTTTATCCTTCCGGCATAAGGCTTGGAACACCCGCCCTTACCACACGAGGCATGAAAGAAAAAGAGATGAAAAAAATTGCCAACTGGATAAACGAAGTAATTGAGCAAATAAAAGGAGAAGAGCTTCCAACAAACAGAGAAGCAAGAAGCGCTTTCTGGAAGGTTTTTAAGAAAAAAGTTGTCAGGGATGAAAAGATTCTGTCTATAGCAAAAGAGGTGAAAAAAATGGCGCTTAATTTTTCTCTGCCTTAAATTTATTTCACCTTTTGCGCAATTACTTCATGCCAGTTTCGCTCAAGCGAGTTAAGATTTAAATTATCAAATGCTTCAATAAGCGCTTTGCTTTTATCTTCAATAGAAACATCAGACTGCCCTACCATATCTGCAAAAACTCCTTCTATGAATGCCGGATAGCGGGAAATAGCTCTTATGGCGTCTTTTGACAAAGCAACAGTTCTTAAATCTTCATGAATTACTTTAAGTCCGGTATCTTCAATCATCTCTCTATATTCTCCAGGCGTATAAATCCTGATCGCTTCAACCAACTTGTCGCGCCTACCTCCAAGTTTTCTCATTGCTTCAAGTTTCCATTTCCCCCACTTCATGGCGGACTCCCCCATACCTTTTGCTGTGAAAGCGCTGTTATAGCTTAAAACTCCCCCGGGTTTAAGAATTCCTGCCATGGATGTCAAAATGCCTCTTTTATTCTCCTCGCCTGGAATTTCATGTATCGCATCATGTATGCTGACACTGTCCGCTCCACCATTACTAATCCTTCCGGCAGTGAGCCTAGCCAGATCCTGTCCATAGCCCTCAATAAATTCAAGAGAAATATTTGGCGGAGGAACGATTCTTCTTGCCACTTGTAACGAAACTCTGTTTGGGTCAACTCCTATTATTGCTCCTCTTTCATAACCATTCTGGGCTGCCTGCTCTATTATAAGCTCCGGAACAAGTCCCGTGCCAGTAGCAACATCAACATGTGTAAAAACATTCTTCGGAAGGTAACCCGCAAGCCTCACAACCAATTCCCTGTTTACTTGACGATACTCCGGCTGCCTGGAGAATTCTTCGAAACTGAACCTGGTGGTCGGTTTGCTTAATTCACCGATCCCGGATATATCAGGTGTTTCATGTGTCATAAGAAACTTATATAACAGATTCTAAAAAAACTGTCAATGAGAATTTGTGTATCTATTCACCTTTTCCCAGTAAATATGTCATTCTGAGGCTGAAAGCCGAAGAATCTCATCAATACGAGATCCTTCGCTGCGCTCAGGATGACAAACCGCTGGTAAATACTGAATAGTTACGAATTTGTTTTGCTATCTCAATCCGCCGGTAACCTTAACCCTGTCAAGCAGAATTTTATCTTCCAAAAGTTTGGCTGTCCCGCGGACAACGGTTGTTAACGGATCATCTGCAACTATTACAGGAATTTTTGTTCTTTCAATAATCAAATCATCAATTCCCAAAAGAAGAGAGGATCCACCGGTTAAAATTATTCCGTGTTCCAGTATATCAGCAGTAAGCTCCGGAGGAGTCTCTTCTATGACCTCACTTATACTATCTACTATCTGGTTCACGACCGGACCTACTGCTTCTCTTATTTCAGTTTCATTTATTCTCAAACTCTTTGGTAGTCCCGTCTCTATATCCCTTCCACTGACAACCATCACCCTCTCTCCTCTTTCTTCTTTTTTTTCCTCCCTATCTTCCTTCAATTTTAAATTTTGAATTTTGAATTTTGAATTTTTTTTATACGCGCTCCCAATTTTAATTTTCAACTCTTCAGCCGTTCTTTCGCCCAATAATATTCCATGTCTTAACCTTATATAGTGAACTATTGCTTGATCCATTTCATCTCCCGCTACTTTTAAGGATCTGTTTACCACAATTCCTCCCAGGGAAATAACAGCAATTTCAGTAGTTCCTCCGCCTATATCAACAATTAAAACTCCTGTAGGTTCAAAAACGGAAACATTCGCGCCGATTGCGGCTGCCATAGGTTCCTCAATTAAAAAACATTCGCGGGCTCCTGCCTGTAAAGCCGCTTCCCAAACAGCACGTCTTTCAACTTCCGTAATTCCTGAGGGAATTCCAATGGCAACGCGCGGCCTGGCAAGACCCGGAAGAGGGGTTCCAAACTCATGGACTTTTTTAATATAGTAAGAAATTAAGTAGGAGGCCGCATCAAAATCAGATATAACACCATGCTCTAGTGGCCTTATCACACTGATTGTTGAAGGGGTCTTTCCCATCATTTTTTTGGCTTCTGACCCGATGGAAATAATTTGTTTTGATTTATTGTGACGGGCCACTATTGAAGGTTCTCTTATTGCTATCCCCTTGCCTTTTATAAAAACAAGAGTATTGGCAGTACCAAGATCGATTCCCAAATCATGAGAAAAAAGACTGAAAATGGAGTCAAACATACTTGTATAGTATAGGTAAACCCCATTTAAAAATCAATTATTTCTCAAATTCAAAATGAAGCTGAAAAAAATATACCACTTGACATCCTTTTTATGAAAAATATATACTTTGTGTATGAAGTTAACCAAGGTTGCTTTGATGCTTTTGCTTGGCACTGTGGTTCTACTAATAGCAAGCGTTATTCTTCTGTTTATAAAATCTCCTTTAAAAAAAGAGCCTGTGGTTATAGCGCCCACAACCGCTCCAAAAACACCCGCTCAAAAGGAAACTCCTTCACCTGCTCCGCTTACTCAACAGAACGCAAATGATGTGCTTTCTCAAATTGACAGTGAAATTCAAAGTTCACTTGACCAGGCAAACCAGGATTTGAATTCTATTGACCAGCTTGACACAACAGCAGATAGTGAATCTCTATGAAAAAAATTTATTATTTTATAACAATATTATTATTTCTTCTTATAAGCACAACAGTCGGATTTGCATCATCTACAATACAAAATACAGTTGGCCCTGAAGGATTAAATAAATCGGATCTGAAAAATCTGGCGCAAGGTGCAAGTGTTGGCGCAAAAATAAAAGATACAGCACTTGAGAATTTAAGACAAAAAGCTATACAACAAATCCAAACCAGGATAGATCATTTAAATAATCTTATAACCAAAATTAACTCCGATAAAAAACTTACATCAGAAGATAAATCTTCACTGATTGCTGATATAAATAATGAAATTAACAGGCTAAGCACTTTAAAAAATAAGATAAGTCAGGATACGGATACTGGAACTATCAGATCGGATTTTAAGCAGGTTCTGTCAGAAAAAATCTATCTTTATTACTCACAGAAAATCAGACTGTCAATTACCATAGACAATCTGCTTTCGTTAGAAAAAAGACTGGAAGATTTATCAAGTAAACTGCGTACGCTTATAACTACTCTACCAAATAATAAAAATGTCAGCCAGCTTCAAATTTTATTGAATGACATGAATACAAGACTCTCGCAAATAAAATTAACTCTTGAAACTGATAAGTCAAAACTCATGTCAACTACACCATCTTCTTATATAGAAGTATTCAGGCAGGTAAGAATAGACCTTTCAACAGTAAGACAAAGCTTCGCAAAAATAAGAGAGGATCTAGCAAAAATGAGAAATACATTTACAGAGATAAAGAATGCAGCTGCGGGTCCAACACGCAGTCTTTCCTCAACTCCATCTGCCACAATTACTACAAAGCCTAACTCTGCAACTTCATCCTCAAGCTCTTCCGCAAGCCAAAACGCCAGATACTAAGGCATAATTCTTGCGAGGGTTTTTCTAATATGGTAAACTCACAATATTGAACTTATGGGCGCAAAAGCAATCAATTTTTTAGATAAAGGTATTGCTTTATCTTTCTATCTTATTTTATTTCTGGTTCCCCTAGCGGTCTATCCTACCACATTTGAACTTTTTGAATTTAATAAGATGTGGGTAGTTTTTATTTTGACAATTTTAGTGGCTTTTCTTTGGATCACTAAAATAATATTATCAGACAAGCTTGTCCTAAAACGTACTCCTCTTGATATTCCTATTTTGGCTTTTGTTTTGTCACAAATTTTCTCAACAATTTTTTCCATGGATCCCTACGTCTCATTCTGGGGATATTATTCCCGTTTCAACGGAGGACTTCTGTCAATTTTGTCTTTCGCCTTCCTTTATTTTGCCTTCACAAACAATCTATCAGATTTACAGACTTCTGAAAAAAAAATAAGCTATAAAGTTATTTTAGTGAGTTTAATAACGGGAATTGTTGTTGCCCTATGGGGACTTCCTTCCCGTTTTGGGCATGATCCAACGTGCCTTATTTTCAGAGGATCTTTTGATGTATCCTGCTGGACAGATTCATTCCAGCCCAAAATAAGAATGTTTTCAACGCTTGGTCAACCAAACTGGTTGGCTGCTTATCTTTCTATATTAATACCCATAACTTTTTCTGTTTTTCTGATAAAAACTTTCAAAAAGAACGATGCAACTCAAAATTTTCCAATCAAAAAACAAAATAGCCCTCAGAGCTACAAATCTTACTTGCATGAAAACAATAAACTAAATATATTTAACAGGAGCCTTATTGTAAAATTTAGCTTGTTTCTTCTAACCGCACTTTTTTATCTTGATTTAATTTATGCAAATTCACAGTCAGGGTTTTTGGCCCTTTGGGTAGGAATACTGAGTTTTGTCCTGTTATATATTCTTATTAAAATAAAACGGGACAAATTTAGTTTTCTTAAACTGCTTAAAGAAAAGTCATTTCTGCTTTTGACGGCTGTAGTTTTTTCATTTTTGGTAATTTCATTTTTTGTTGGTCAACCTGTCCCAAGTCTCAACAAATTCACTTTCAGGGAACTGAAAAGTAAAGTAATTGAACCAAAAAAAACAGAAACAGTACCCATTCCTGCATCAAAACAGGCCGCACCACCCGTAGAACAGTTAGGAGGAACTGATTCCAGCAAGATAAGACTGATTGTCTGGCGCGGTGCGCTTGATATTTTCAAAAATAATCCTGTTTTTGGTTCCGGAGTAGAAACCTTTGCATATGCATACTATAAATACAGACCACGAGAACACAATTTAACTTCTGAGTGGGATTATCTATATAACAAGGCTCATAACGAATATTTAAATTATCTTGCAACAACTGGAATTGCAGGCATTCTATCATACCTTTCCATCATATTTGTCTTTATATATACTGCCTTAAAAAGCTTGCTGGATAAATCTGAAACGGACGAAAAAAAGATTCTGGGAATAGGGATTCTTGCGGCATTTGTCTCCATATTGGTATCAAACTTTTTCGGTTTTTCAGTCGTGATTTTAAACATTTATTTACTGCTTCTTCCGGCGATATTTTATGATTTGTTAGGAAAAATACGTCTACCATCTATGAAAACAAGTAATAAAGCTCTGCAAAATAATCAACTCAAACCGGAAGAAAGTAATCCTATAAAGATGGTTTTGGTAATATTTATTGGTGTTGTGTGTTTATATTTTGAGTTTCTACTAGTGCGTTTCTGGCAAGCTGATCAAAGTTATGCCCTGGGATATAATTACAACAAAATTGGAGAGTACACACAGGCTCTGGATCCGCTTATGACCGCAACCCGGCAAAGACCCGAAGAGGATCTTTATAAAGATGAACTTTCTGTAAATTTAGCGACCCTTGCTTTGCTTTCAAGCCAGCAAAACCAGTCAACACAGGCAGGTAATCTTATGCGGGAAGCAAAAAGATTAAGCGACGAAGTTATTTCAAATCATCCGAATAACGTAGTTTATTATAAATCAAGGACAAGAGCAATGTATGCTCTTTCTCAAATAGATAAATCTTATTTTCAAGATGCACTTCATGCCATCACTAAAGCAAGCATACTTGCGCCCACTGACGTGAAAATTTCATACAACATGGCAATTTTGTATGCTCAAGACGGAAATGTTGATAAAGCGATTGAAGTACTTAACCAAACCGTAAAATTAAAACCTGAACACCGTGATTCACATTATGCCTTAGCGCTTTTTTATATTCAGCTTGCAAAGGAACAGGAAAAAACAGATTATGCATCAGCAGAGGAATTAAAAAATAGAGCCAGAGAGCAAATTACATATATCCTGCAAAAAATTTCAAAAGATGATATGAGCGCAAAAGCGTTGCTTGAATCAATAAAATAAAATATGGAAATATTGAAAACTGGAAACCCAACATTGGTCCAAAAATCGAAAAAAGTTAATAAAATCAATAAAAGACTTATTGATCAGATTAAGGAAATGGAAAATGCTCTGCTTGCAACACGTGATCCAATAGGCGTTGGTCTTGCAGCGCCACAAGTCGGAATTCCACTTAGGCTTTTTCTTGCTAAGCCTTCGGAAAAATCACCAATTTTTGTATTTATAAACCCTCAGATTGTAGCCTCATCTGCCACCTCCGCCGCAAATGGAGCCTCCAGCGAGCCAAAGGAAGAACAAATGAAAACTAAAACTAAAAAAGGGCCAAAAACTCTTTTGGAGGGATGCTTATCTATTCCAAATATTTGGGGCAATGTTACACGCAAAAGAGAATTGGTGCTGGAGTATCTGGATGAAAAAGGAAAAAAACACAAAAGACGCTTCAAAGGCTTTTTGGCAACAATCATTCAGCATGAAATTGATCACTTGGAAGGAATTCTTTTTACAAAAAGAGTAATGGAACAATCGCAAAAATTATACAGATCTTACAAAAATGAAAAGGGTGAGGATGAGTTTGATGAAATTAAAGTCTAAATTGACCTTGACATTGAAAAGAATATCGTAATATCATAAGTTATGTATGATTTAAACTTGCTTTTTGGCAAGCTTAAAAATTATTGGTTTCCCTTAGCTCTACTTGTTTTTCTTCTTACAAGTGTTGTGGTTACAAGCAAGCTTAATCAGCAAGAACAAACAGTTATAACAAAAGCAAGTGGGAATAAGGCTTCTATAGATCTTACTTCAAATGTCCATAGCATCACTGTTCTTTCAACCCCTCCCTCCCAAAATTTTATTGTGCCAGTCTTTATAGATTCAAACAATATAGAGATTGTGGCTGCTGATATTGTTATTAATTTTGACACAAACTATCTGAAACTTTTAGATATAATTCCTCAATCAAATAGTAGTGCCCTAAAAACATTTTTACCCCAGGACTTAAACGGATCTTTCAATAAGACTCAAGTAGTAGAAAATGCAAACGGTAACGGAACAATTGCCTTTGGAGTTATGTCTTCTACTACTGAAAGTGGAACTTTTGCTAGTAGTACCGGAATTTTTCAGCTTTCATCTCTTCAATTTCAACCGCTAAAATTGGGAACTACTACTATTGCAGTAAGTTATGTTTCTGACTCAACCGCTGATTCAAATCTGGTAGCAAAATCTTCCCAGGATATTCTTGGAAACGTAACAAATTTAACGGTTGCAATCGTAAGCCCTACTCCCATCCCAACATCCACGTCAATCCCCACACCAACCTCTACCCTTACCCTGCCCAACACATCCACGTCAACTAGTACTCCAACACCTACATCAATTCCTGCAGGAGTTAATTTTCATTTTAAAAATGAAGGGATCAGCAGTCAAAAACCTGATATTACCGTTAAATTGCGCTTAAGCCAAAATGGGAATACCATGTATAGCTTCAATTCTCTTGCTGCAACTTCTGCTATCAATGGAATATTTACAACCAAAATATCAAATATTGCGCCCGGTACCTATGATGTTTACATCAAAAGCTTTGCGCATCTTACCAAAAAGTTTTCGCCTGTTATTTTACAAAATGGTAATAATAACATTGACCTGACTGCATCAGCCCTTTTGGCGGGCGACTCAAACGGTGACGATTTCATAAACGCTCAGGATATTGGAGTGATGATGGAAAATTATCATAGAACTGCAACAAGCGTTACCGCGGACTTGAACCTGGACGGAACAGTAAATACAATAGACACAAGCATGGCTATTGAAAATTATTTTCAGTCGGGAGACCAATAATTTCAACATGAAAAAATCTCTATACTTCTGTTTCTTTACCAAAAAAGAAAATTATGGTTATAATATAATAACTGTAAAAAAATGAAGAAAATAATTAGCGTAGCTATAGTTATATTTTTACTTGTGAGTATTCCTTTGACTGTCTATTTTGTTAAAATACAGCAGGAACTAACATCAAATGCCGCGCCATCAACCACAATTTTTCTTAATCCAAGCGCCTTGACAATTCAATCCAACCAAGACCGGAAAATCAATATAGAGATCAATACAGGAACAAATCTGATAGTAAGCGCCGATATTATACTAAGTTATGATCCTAAAATCCTGCAGGTAAGCGACATATCAGCCGGAGACTTTCTTCAAAATACCAGTCAGATTCAAAAGCTGATTGATAATACAAACGGAAAAGTTACGTATAGCATATTTACATATTCTCAAAATGCCAAGTCTGGTGCAGGAACAATTGCAATTCTCACAATAAAAGGAAAAGCAGACGGATCATCCAATATAGCTTTTGATAAGCTAAGTTCAATTTACGGTTTGGGCGAGGAACAAAACGTTCTTATAACAGCAAACTCCGGTAATTATACCGTTTCATCAAATCTTGCACTAAATATTACCCCTGCATCAGCTGCTGATCAAAGCCAAAGTATGGCTGATACCAGTCCGACCGCAACTCCAACTTCTCTTCCTACCTCAACTCCTATTCCAACACCCACAGACACTCCCGTACTTACTCCCACTACAGCTCAAACTAATTACAATCTCATCTCCACTCCAACACTCAAACCAACAGATACACCTTTTCCTACCCCAACCTCTACCGTTCAGCTTGCAGTCACAAATATATTATCAGGGTCGGTTATAACAACAAATTCGCCAAACATAAAAGGAACATCAGCGCCAAACGCAAAAATTGTAATCACTGTTTATTCAACGCCGGTAAACGGCAACACTACAGCAGACAAAAATGGAAATTGGTCCTGGACTACCACCAATTCTCTTACTCCCGGACAACATAGCGCAGTCATAACGGCAACCGACAATCAAGGCAACTCTACTACAACAAAAGTTAATTTTACTATTGCTAGTACCGCGCCAATAGCTTCAAACATAGCCGCGCCCGGTGACTCGTGGAGCATGATTTTTATATTGACCATTGGGGTCGGAAATGTACTTCTTGGCTTTTTCCTCTTAAAAAGGATATCTTTGTAAAACCTCTGGCTTTAGCCTTGAAAAAATGGTATAAATATCTTGTGAAAACAGTATTTTTTGGCTCCGGAATATACACAATTCCGATTGTTGAAATGCTTAAAAAGCACGGTCTTGTTTATTCAGTCACCACAGAGAAAGAAGAAAAATTAATTGGTTATCTTAAAAAAAATAACATTCCCTTCCTGTCTTCAAATCTTAAAAGCCAAAAAAGTATACAGATAATTAAAGAAATCAAGCCTGATATTGGGGTTTTAGCCTCATACGGCGCACTCATTCCTGAATTAATAATTGAAAATTTTAAATTTGGAATTCTTAATATTCACCCGTCTCTTCTTCCCAAATACAAAGGCCCAAGCCCAATACAAACAACAATCTTAAATGGCGATAAAACCACGGGAGTCACAATAATTAAACTGGATGATAAAATTGACCATGGTCCGATTGCCATGCAGGAAAAAGTTGAACTTAAAGGAAATGAAACCGCCGGGCATTTAAAAAATAAATTATTTGCAAAAGGTTCTCAGATGATGGAAAAACTTCTTGAAAAAATAGAAAGAGGAGAAAAGATAGAATTTGAAAATCAAAACCATTCAGAGGAATCTTTCACGTCAAAAGTGACCAGACAAAACGGTTTTGTTAACATCAGTAACACGCCAAAATCAGAGACTCTTGAGAAGATGATAAGGGCTTACTTTCCCTGGCCGGGAGTTTGGACTCAGTTTAAACTTTATGGTAAAGAAAGAAGAATAAAATTGCTGCCGGAGCAAAAAATCCAAGTGGAAGGAAAAAAAGTTATGAAACTTTCGGAATTTGTGAACGGTTATCAGAAGGAAGGGCGCTTACTTCTTTTGCAACTTGGGCTTTCTGCTTTCTGATAAGTTTTATACATCCCGTACAAAGCTTTACCCTTTTTTGTTTTCCGTTTACCTTAACAACAGTGTACTGAAGATTGGGCTTAAAAGTTCTGTTAGTCTTCCTTTTTGAATGGGAAACATTATGCCCATACATTATACCTTTGCTGCAGTTGTCACACTTCATTGCCATAGGCTTATATTATATAGTACAAAGAACATCTTTACAAGTTAAGTTAGTATGATCGGCGGATGTTCAACAAATCTTCGAAACTCATCTATCTGCAAAGGATTTTTTGGATCTAAGAGATTACCATAAAGCTTATTCATCCATGCGGGAGAAATTTTTTTTGACCAAAGCTCAGGACTTTGAATACCGTAGTTTAGTGCTTCGTTAGTTTTCTTTTCCCCAAATAAAATTATTCTTCTGGACGTCAATGCAATACATCCACGTACTTCTTCATCTGTCTCAGTTAAAGACTGCTTCTTGAGATCTTCAACTACTCCTGAACAAATCCAACGCATCAATCTATGCTGGGTAAGATAACAGCCACAAATTGCATCATCGATGAAAGCACACAGCTTTCTGTCAAACTCACCCTCATGAACGTTATATGCTCTTCTTACAAATTGGCCCATCAAAATCTCGGGACACCATTTCTCGGTTATAACAACATCAATATTTCCAGACAATATATTCCTTAAGTTCTCTACATAATCCCTACTCATTGATCTTATTTTACGTTCTACAGTACCCCTTCTTTCATCCAAAAGCGAAATACCTGTTCCGGGATACACATCCCTAATTATGCTTAAAGTATTTTCAGCACTCATAAAGGCTATATTAGCATAATAGATAGTAAAATTAAAGTCGAACAGGAAGCAAGCTAGCTTTCTATGGATGAGGTTCGCCGGTAGAGATCTCCCTTGGGGGCTTGTTGATATACTCCAGAACTTTTGCGTTATCCAAAGCCTTTTGGGGATCAAGAATATCGGAACGAAAATCTTTTAGCCAGTCACGGTCAACTACGCCCTCCTCATTTCCTTCTGTTATATCTATTCCCCATCTTAAAACTCTTAAAGCTGTGTGTCTTATTAAATCTGCTGTACAATAATCTTTTGATAACTGAGCATGTTTTTTTAACTCCACAACTACTGTCGCGCAGGCAAGACGTGCATATCTCACTTGGGCTTCTTCAGTACTATC
>Ga0155147_104_pt1 | contig 17679 bp, 14 predicted proteins | sample RifCSPhighO2_01_FD_106115 | JGI IMG/M metagenome (GOLD analysis project Ga0155147, IMG submission 106115) | Candidatus Levybacteria bacterium RIFCSPHIGHO2_01_FULL_36_15
ATTTTTCTTTTGTTTCCGGTATTAGAGTTGACTATCTTTCTCCCACGCTTTACATCACAGATATACTTCTGGCGATTTTATTTTTTATGTCTTTATTTAGAATCACTCTCAGGAGTAGAAATAAGAGATTAGGAGTTATTAAGATAGTTCATGGTTCAAGGTTCAAAGCTCAAAGTTGCAGTTTAAAGTTTAAAATTTTAAATTATAAATTAAATTTTTCATTTTTAACTTTTAATTTTGAACTTAACATGATTCAAATCTCATATTTGCTTATTCTTTTATTTGCCCTGATTTTGGGAACGATTTTTTCTAAACAGACTTTGGCTGCTTTTTACGGATTATTAAAGATTCTTGAGTTTTCATTTTTTGGATTTTATATAGCTTTCTATTTTAAAACTAAAAATATAAAAAACTTTATAACTACCTTGGGATTAAGCGCAGCCCTTTTCTCATCAATTGGCATTATTCAATTTATTAAACAAAGTTCAATTGGAGGAGTGTTGTATTATTTAGGGGAAAGAACTTTCAGCGCTTCAACTCCGGGAATAGCAAATATGAACATAAATGGAGAATTAGTTTTGAGACCATACTCAACTTTTCCCCATCCCAACGTTCTTGCATTTTTTTTGCTTTTTGTAAATAGTTTAATATTTTTTCAATTGGGTCAGGAAAAAAATATTAAAAGAAAAATATTTTTTATTTTTGTCCTGCTTATTTCCACTATTGCCTTATTTTTAACTTTTTCAAGAATAGCTATTTTTCTTTATTTAATACTGTTAATTTATTTTTTTATTCAAAATATCAAAGCCTTAGGAAAAAAGATGATTGTCATGCTTATTCTGGGTTTGTTTCTGTTTTCTTTATATTTGAATTTTTACTATTACAGGTTTTTTGACAGCAGATTTTTACTGAAGGATTTGATTGCAAGGCGCGACTTAATAGATATATCTTTTGAAATCTTCAAAAAATATCCTCTTTTTGGTACCGGTCTTAATAATTTTTTCTTTTATGAGTCTTTTTATCAAAAGAATATCACACCAGTACTACTGCAACCAGTACATAACATTTTTATTCTTGTTTTAATAGAAAGTGGAATAATTGTTTTTGTTCTGTTTTGCCTGTTTATCTATAAAACATTTATTCGTGCATATTCTGGATTTAAAAAAGAGAGAAACAAAGGGTTAATAAATTTTTACGCCGCTGTACTTTTTATTTTTATTTGTATGATAATCAATTCACTTTTTGACCATTTCTTCCTAACAGTTCAGCAGGGCCAGCTCATTTTGTCGGTTATAGTAGGACTTTCTTATACAAAACTCAGAAGCTCTTAAGGTTACTGGGGATGAGGACATGTAAGGCAGTATCTGTCTCCGGTGGGATCAGAAAATAATATCTCTTCTTTTTCTTCCATGTTATCCGTTTGCCCGGGTTTTGCAAGATCATTTGTGGCTTTGTCTATAAAGACCTTTTGTTTGGCAGGTTCAGTCGTTTTTGGCTCTGTTCCTTTAATGAAATATTCAGTTCTCACAGGACATTTATCCGATCCTTCCTGAGGCAGCAAGCCTGATACTGCGCATATTTGCCTGTCTACTATGTTGTCAGGTTTTTTTGGCCATTCAGGTGGCTTATTGGCAACTAAATGTTGCATAATTTTATGCCAGATAGGAGCAGCACCGGTTATTCCAGAAACAAGCCCGTTCATCGGTTTGTTATCATTGTTTCCTACCCAGACGGCAACAACATTTGAGGCCGTATAGCCAATAGTCCAATTGTCTCTGAAATCATTGGTTGTTCCTGTTTTGACAGAAATTGGAAGATTTCCAATTCTTAAAGGTGAAAATTCGCCAAATGCCATGCTTCTTGCGTTATTGTCAAGAAGAATATGGGAGATTATATAAGTTACCTCAGAGGGCAAAACCTTTTTGCCAAATATCGGGCTTTTGGGAGAATGGTATTCTTCAAGAACTTTTCCGCTGCTGTCTGTAACCTTAAGTATTGGCTGCAAATCTATTTTATAACCCTGATTTGCAAATACCCCAAAAGCCTCAGTCATATCAAGCATGGTCACCTCTCCTCCACCCAAAGTCAATGAAAGCCCATAACGTGACGGGTCATTAAAGGTTTTTATTCCCATAGCAGATGCTGTTGCGATCATGTCTTCTACGCCATTTAGTTTTAACATTTTAACAGCTGGGATATTGAAAGAGTTGCCAAGTGCAAACCTCATCTGCACTACGCCGTGATATTTTCCATCATAATTTACCGGACAGTAAGATTTGCCGGTGGGGTTTGGAAAGCAAACAGGTTGGTCAATTATGGCCGTTGCGGCGGTGTATCCTTTTAAAAGGCCAACAGCATAGTTTATGGGTTTAATAGATGAACCCGGTTGTCTTTGTGATATGGCTATATTTACGTTTCCATCATGCTGAATGTCAAAATAGTTATGGCTTCCAACCATTGCCAATATTTCCCCTGTTGCTGGATTAGTGACAACTGAAGCTCCATTTGAAACGTCATAGTCTTTCAGTTTTGCCACTTCCGTTGCTACTGTACTTTCCGCAAATTTCTGCAGATCAAGGTCAAGAGAAGTTATGACGTTAAATCCACCCTGCTCCACCATTTTTTGTCCGTATTTTTGAACCAATAAATCCTTGACGTAGAAAACAAAATGCGGCGCACGGATTTTATCAGGAAGCTTTGAAAATTTAAGTTGGTAGGATATTGCATTTTTTTCCTGTTTTTCTGAAATATAACCTTGCTGTTTCATTTTCTTTAAAGTTTCAATTTGTCTTTGTTTTGCAAGTTCAGGGTGGGAGCCAAAAGGAGAGTAAAGGCTTGGTGCTTCAGGCAATCCCGCCAGAAATGCGCTTTCGGAAAGGTTTAATTTTTCTACGGGTTTATCAAAATAGACCTGGCTTGCTGCTGCTACTCCCCAAGCAGTTCCTCCGTAAGAAACCTGATTTAGGTACATTTCCAGGATTTTGTTTTTATCATAAATAGATTCAACTACAAAAGAAAGCACAATTTCTTTTATCTTTCTGCTTATTGTCCTGTTTTGTGTTAAAAGCGAATTTTTTACCAATTGCTGAGTGATCGTTGATCCACCCTGAACCTCACGCTTTATAAGAGTTGAATATATTGCTCTTGTTATTCCCCGCGGATCTATCGCGCCGTGTTTATAAAAATCCTTATCTTCAATAGCAATAGTTGCATTTTCAAGATCATTTGGAATGCTTGAAAGAGATACGAAAGTCTGGTTTTTTGATACGTAAATTGAATAAAGTAATTTTTTGTTTCTGTCATAAATATTGGTCGATTGGGGATAATTTATTTTATCAATTCTGGCGGTTGATGGAATATCCTTAAGTACAAAGAAATAAGCAAAAGTCAAAAATAAGCCGAACAATAAAATCAGAAAATATTTTTTATATGCCCAGATTAAATTTTTATGTTTATCAGCGGTCTTATTCTTTTTCATAATCTCTCCAATTAAATATTTTGGTTTGAAAAGTAGGAATTATTATATCACGTTGTGCTTGAATTGAAAGCCGGTGAAGCTGTAAACTAATAGCGAAAAATTAATTATTAAAATACCAGAAGAATAGACTTTATTAGATAGCAATTTTAATTAGACTTAAAAATAGTAGATAGTTAGTCTTCTATTAATTTACTATAGGAATTAGATTATGGAAAGAGTATTTATTGGGATTTTCCCGGGTAATAAAATATTGGAGCAGATAGAAAAAATAAGATCTGAAAGCGCTCCTTTTCTTACAGGCCGTTTTATTGAGCCTTCAAATATACATTTAACAATTCAATTTATAGGATTTGTCAGTAAAGAAAAAGTTAATGAAATTGCTGGGAATATAAGGAAGACATCAATCAACTTAAAGCCTTTTAGTCTGGAATATAAATCTTTAGGCTGTTTTCCCAGTTTCTCTTCCCCAAGAGTTCTCTGGATAGGAATGGAGGATGAAAGCCGCGTACTCTCCAAGCTAAAACAAGAATTGGACGATTTAAATAAAGAGTTTATAAAAATTGAGAGAAAATCTTTTACGCCGCATTTGACAATCGCAAAAATTAAGGATATCAAGGATTATAATGCTTTTGCCTCATTAATGAATACATATAAAAATACTTCATTCGGAAAAGACGTGATTGAGTCGATTTATCTTCTTGAAAGTAGACTCAAAAGAAGCGGCGCAGAATATTTTGTTATTGAAAAATTTAATTTAGGAATTTGAAAGTGGAGAGGATTTGGTCAATTATTCTCCAAGTAGATGTATCAACTGAACCATGATAAATGAGGCGTTCGCCTCCGAAAATATCGCATCCTGATTTAACGATCTCGCCGTTTCTTTCACAGGTAGTAGATAAATTCTTAACCTCAACTGATCCGTATACAAAACCAACTTTTCTCCAGCTCGGTGGGATGGTTTTAATCGTTAGAAATTTAGCAAACGGAGTACCATCAGAAAGAATTCGTCCAGATGGAGGTTCAGAGCCAAATCCGTGGGGTGCAACTACTAATTTTGTAGTATTTCCAAATGGGTTAAATGTTATATTGGTTTTCGTCGGAGCAAAATATATTTTGGGGTCAGGTTCCGCTGAAAAATCACCAACAACCCAATTCGCAGGATATTTCAATGTAAAGCCAAATTCGTTATTTGTATAAGTTTTCCAATTTGCGGTTGGGTTGATTGTAGGAGTTGGAGTAAGTTTTGCTCGCCCGCCGAAGTCTTGACGAAGGCGGGAGTTTTGCGATTCAAGTTTAACATTTTGATAATATGTGAATCCGAGTGCGAAAATAAGAGTGATCAGAGAAAGCATTACAATTCTGAATGCTTTTTGCCTGTGATGAGCAGAAAAATCTTTTATGGTTTGATTTTGAGAATTTTCTGTTTGACTGTTTTCTAAACTAGAGACTTTTTTTGCTTCTTCCATATTACTTACGAGTTTCGCACATCCTGTCATCCTGAGGAGTGAAACGACGAAGGATCTCTGAACTTATTTCAGTCTTGCATTCGCCCGCTTCGCTCTCGCTTCAGCGAGGCGAGCAAGAGATTCTTCGCTACGCTCAGAATGACAACTGCGAAAGTCGTGTTACTTTAACTTTAGAAGAGTTGAGAATTAAAATCAAGCAGTTCTTATTTTTTATATTGGTATTAAGATCTGAAGATAATTATTTTTTCAAGAGTTTCATGAATTCATCTACTGAAAGATTTATAGGTTTAAGAATGCCGTTTCGAAGTGTTCCCTTTTTTAAAATCTTTTGCATCGGGACAATAACTGTTTGTTTTTGATTACCGATATTGCGTGATAATTTTACGTGGCTTCCTCTTTGATGAATGATTATAAATCCTGTCTTTTGTAAAGCTTTAATTGTTTCTCTGCCTGAAACTTGTGGGAGTTTAGCCATTAATGTTTACCCCAACAGGAACCATAAATTGATTTCGCGCATCAGAAGTATCATCTTTCTCCTCAGGCGAATCCTCAAGATAAAGAGTTATTGCCTCTTTAATGTTTTCCAAAGCTTCCTCAAATGTTTCTCCCTGAGATGTACATCCAGGAAGCAAGGGAACCCATACAGAGTAACCGCCTTCCGCCTCTTTTTGAAAAATTGCGTTATATTCAAGTATTCTGCGTTTCATAGCTAGATTGTAGCACCTTTATTCCTGAAATCAAGTGCAAAATGATTTACTTCAAATTGAAATTTATTTCCTGATCAGTGTTAACATCTCGATTAAATGATTTAGTTTTTATTTTTCCGGAATCTTCATAAAACAAATTTACTTTTAAAGGATAAGAATCTGTGCCGGGCTGTTTAATAAGTAAAAGATCGTAATTTTTTATCTCAGCTGGTACAACAGCAGCATTTTTGTACGAAATCTCAATTTTTTGATTTTTGCCTTTTAATACTTTTGTCACAAAACCAAAAATCTGTTTTCCGTTGCTTACTGAATTTTCCAGTTCAAGCGCGCTTGGCGGTTTAAAACCTTTTTGCTCATAAGTCCTAAAATCCGTTATTGCCGGAACTGTCTTTTTTTCTTCCCCGTCTATTTTAATAGAAGTCAATTTACTTGAGAAAGGAGTAATGATTCTTATGTAAGCAAAATAATCTTTTGCTTTTTTGTCGCTGTTAAGTATTTTTAAAGTTACTGAGGCCGTTGCTTCTTTTTGATTCAGGTAAAAATCATAATTAACTGATCTTTTAATGGTGAGATTTGCTTTGTTTGATGCAATATTTGCTTCGTTTATTGACAGGAAATCATAAAAGGCATTATTGTTTTTCACTCTTGAATCTTGTAGAGAGCCGGAAAGATTATTAATTGTAAATAATGGCTGTATGGAATTATCTCTGAAAGCAAACAGAATATGTTTTTCTTTAAGAAGAGATGGAACCAGATCGGCAAATTTAAAAATTATGGTCGGGTTATCTGTAGCTCTAACGGATATTTTATCAAATATGGAAGATAGAATATTTTTTTTCTCAGATGATCCGGCAAAATTACCTGCTTGTATCGTGTCCTGAATAAATTCAAAAGCATTATTTTCATCAATCGTTTTATTGTAATCAAAAAGGTGTATTGGCCCCAAATTTTTAATAAATCTATTAAGTACTTCAAAGTCTATTGCTATTACCCCATCAACTTTTTGTTTTGTCTCAAGATTATATAAAAGTGCTGAGGTGCTTGCTGCTTCCTCAAAATTTAAAGCAAAATTGCTGTCTCTTAGATAAAGGTGAGGTTGAAGATACCGCCTAATGATATAGTGCGGTTCAACATGGGCTTTTAACTGACCATCCAGTTCATAAACATCTCTTATTCTGAAGTTGGAAACTTTGCCTTTTGAGAATCCAAGTTCCGCAACAGAGCCTATGAACCCTCCCGTAGGCCTTAGTTCTGCATTGTTTTGAAAAAGTATTAAATAGTTTTTGTTTTCTGAGGTACTTAATAATTCAGGCAGTACTTGAAGCAGGGAAATAAATTGCGCGTTTGAAGCAGAGAGAATCTTGTTCAGTCTTTTTTCCTGATCTTTGTTTTCAAACTTGATCTTTTGGAGTTCAAAATAAATAAAATTCAGATCGGCAAGCAACTTTTGAAAATCCGGTACTTTGCCTTTTTCAACTGCCATGGTTAAATCAGAATAGTCCTGAGAACCAATATAAATGATTTCAACCCCTTTTTTTAGTAATTCATAATCATTGGTAAGTTTTTCGGGAAGAAACAGGGGACCCAGTGTTCCAATCGGAAGATCCACAAAAGAAATAAACAGATGCGAGATAAACGCATATTTGGTAAAACTTTTGAAGTCTTTTGTTTGAACAGATACAAGAGCCTGTTTAAAGGAAAAAACAGAAAAAGTAAACAAAAAAATATTTATAGTAAGATACGACAAGAAAACAAAAATGATAAATAAGGAAAAATTGAAAAATTTATCCTTTATTTTAGTATTTCTCTTTGGTAGATTGTCTCTATGAGCTTTTATCTCTCTGATAGTGTAGTTGTCTGTTCCATCGATTATTCTTTTTATGCTGTTTTCAAATCCGTAGTAATTGATATCAAAAAAATAAGGTGTATCTAAGAGTCTGAATTTAGTGATTTCCTCAATTTCTTTTAAATTTCTGTCAGATTCGGCAGTTTTTTTTACCTGCTCAAATTTAATCTCAAGATCAGGCTCAGCTCTTTTTATAAGATGGACTGCGGATATAATCGTTTGAGGATGTTTATAAAAAAGATAGTGTATTCTATTTTTTTGGTCCGGGCTAAAAAGAATATGCCCTATTCCCTTTTGTGCATCTTCCAGTGATATTGGAAAGATATTTTTGAGGTCATTCCCCGTTAGGGTTGCAGTTTTAGTTTTCAGGGATGAGTTTACTAAATCCTCTACAGCAGAATAATTTTGAGATATGTTTTTCCCAAAAAGATCTCCTAGTAAAATAAAATTAGTACGCGCTTTTTTCTTAAGCTGGTAGATAAGATTAATAAATTTTTCATATTCCCTGACTTTTACAACTACAATAATTTTTGCATGATACTCTTCTAATTTATCAGCGAGGGAAAGAATGATTTTTGCATCTTCTTGTTTTTCTAAAAAAATAATTGCGTAGTCCACGAGCTCATTTGAGGATTCAATAAATTCTTTTAGGTTGATTATTTGCATATTGGGGTTATCTGAATTTTTTTTTGGGTGACTGTTGCTTATGTATAAAATTTTTATTTTTCTAGCTATGTCATTCAAAATGCATTGAATGAGTGGATTTTCCTCCCCGTAAACAACTGAAACGGATTTTTTCTCATCAAATGAAACTATTTGGAAAATTTTTTCCATCTTAAGTTTATTGTAAAAGATAAAAGAAGGATTGTCTATGCTAAATTATTCCGTCAAGAGCCATATTTACAAGTTTGTCAGCTTCTTTGTTTTTTTCGCGTTCAATTGGTTTATAATAAATTTTGGAGTTGACCTTGTTTTCCAGATCCTTTACTGTAAAAAACAAATTTCTCAAATTTTCATTTTTTACTTTGTACTTGCCTGTGAGCTGGTGAGCCACTAATTCCGAATCAAGAAGAAATTCAATTTTATCTATTTTTTTTAAATTATCCTTAATCCAGGAGAGCGCAGAGATAACGCCCATATATTCTGCGGTATTATTTGTTGAGATCCCTATTTTTTTACCTTCTCTAAAAATAATATTTTTATTTTGGTCATAAACAATAAACCCGTATGCAGCTTCTCCGGGATTACCGCGTGCCCCACCATCTGTATAAACGGTGAAAGTTTTATCATTCATAATTTATTTCAAATGTATCTTTTGCAATGTCATTTTTGGAAGCTTGGCTTTTAAGATTTTCCATATAAAGATTATACTATCAAATTATGTAAAATCAAAAGCGAATTTAGGAATTCAATTGTTGAAATTTACTAATATATCAAGTAAAATTAACCGATATGTCAAATAGAAATGAAACATTTTGTACACATGTTGGCTGCATGGACGGGCGTGTTCAAGAAGTTGTCGCAAGGTACGCAAAAGAAAAATTTTGCGTTCAGTTTGTGGATACAATTACGGAACCTGGTGTTGATGGGCTGCTTGCCAAAGCAGATTCTGAAAGCGATCTATATAAATCAGTAAAATTAAAAATAGAAATTTCTACGAACAACCATCACAGTTGCGGGATAATTGTGGAGGGGCACGAGGAATGTGCGGGGAATCCTTCTGATCGGCAGCAACACCTCAAAGATATAAGAGAATCTGTTGAAAAAATAAAAGAAATGGTGGGAGGAAGTTTAACGGTTCAGGGAGTTTACGTTACACTGCGTCCGGAAAGTAGAGTTGAAGAAGTCTAACAGATTTTATTTGGATCATTTTATTTTTAAAAGATACTATTAAGAACAACTTCAGAAATAATATAGAAATAAGTTAAAGTATCAATTCCAAACAAGAAATTTACTCAAAAGAAAACTTAAATGTTTCACGTGAAATGCAACTTGAAGTTATTCAAGATACTCTCTTTTGGTATTAAGAAACAAAAACCATTGTTCAAAAAAAGCAAACATACCTTTAAAAGGAGTTTCAATAATAAAGTCTAATACAAACAAAATAATATTTATTTGCGAAATCCCGTCTGTTAAATACCTCCCCACCTGTACTATTGGCATCAGGAAAAAATCTATGACCGGGGTTATAAGCCCCTGTTTTGTTTCTAGTGTATAAGTATGTGCGGTTCTGTTGATCCTGTAAAAAAGAAAACACACAATTGCCAGAAAGAAAAGAAAGACGCCTTGACTAACGATATTAAAATGAAGTTTTGTCAAAAGGAAAATGCAGACACCAAAACTTAAGAAAAATGCCGCAAACCATAAGAACCCAAAAACATAATCTATAAAAGGCCTTGTTTTGTCAGGAAAAAGTTTTAAAACCACTGGATATGGAGCTGACGGTTTTGCGTTAAATAAAAGAGATTGTATCCGGTTATAAATTCTTTTGGAATTTTCCTGGGTAGGAGTTTTTATAAACGCTGTTGCGATAATCATAAGAAATGGTGGGATCATGACATTCAGAGCAATTGATTTCCAGATGACTTTTCCGTAAATCAAATTTTCATAAGTGCCTTCCACTGCCAGTGCTATTAATGCTTTTGTTAAAATAATAAAAATAATGCTTTTGACAATAGCCTGCTGTACTCTTGAAGTTATCGAATCATATCTTTTCTGGCATATAAAATACACGGCCTGTTTTAGTTTCTCCTCATCGTTTATAAGCAGATGAATATTCTGCTTCTCGCTTCTTAATACATCATCAAGTATAAAAAATGGTGGGGATTGTTTCTTAACGTATGTATAAATTTTATATCTAAGGGGATAAATTAATTGCTTTTCAATTTCAAAAAAACCGGAGTTAAAGTTGTTAGCAATGTTGTTAATGTTTTTTTCCGACAAATTACCAAAGTACTGAACAAATAAATGGTATCGTAAAAAAGCAAGGTCGTCTTTTGCGTAAGCTTTCCTAATTGCTATTAAAGTTTGTATGTCTTTTTCTTCTTCCGTATCATCTTTAATTATTATATTGTCCCGGAGAACGTGAAACATAAAATTAACCATTGCTTCCTTTTCTTTGTTTGGATTTAGTACCTGCTCGATTTTTGATGACATTAAATGATAAAACCACTTATTTACATCACTTTCTTTTAAATGATTATTTAAAAGCACGTGCTCTCTTAAAGCCAAGTGCAGGTCAATTGTTTTTGCCACGTCTTCTATCAGCTTTTCCGGTACGCTTCCGTCCGGAAAATATCTTGCCCAAATAAGCTCTCTTATTAAAGGTGATGCTATTTTTTTACCGTTTCCGCCCAAAATTAGCCTTCTTTTTAATATTCTTTCAATTGCGGCTCTTAGAATTACCTCTTCTTCTCTTATATCCATTGCATTTCTCAGTCTTTCATACCAGGAAGCGATTTCGGATATTATTGGGTTTACAGTTATTCCGCGGCTTGTTGAGGCCATAACTTCTCCTTCAAAAGTTTTTATAAGAAAACTTGCGTATTGATTTAATTTATTAATTGCCATAAATTTGGGAATACCTTATTATATATAATTTTACCTTATTATGAAAGTTGTGAGGCCAATAATCTTTTTTTAAACTTTTTAATTCACGCCCACGCAAAACGCATAAGAAAAAAACATAATATAGGATCTAAAACCTAAAATCAAATTTGAGGTGATGTTGAAAATTTGGGATAAAAATTAAAAGCTGAACAGTGGTCTGATTAGACCGATTGAGGTAAAAGCATTTAAAAGATTAAATAATGCAAAGGCAAGAACCAATATGCCTGCGGTTTTGAAGAAAATTCCTGATTTAACAGACCTTGCAAGATTTATTGATGAGAAACTTATTGCTGCAAGAACCGGAAAAGTTCCAAACGCGAAAATAAACATGGTTAGTGCTCCATTAATAAAGTTTCCAGTACTTAAAGAATAAATCTGCATTGACTGAGTAAATCCGCAGGGCAGAAAAAAAGTAGCGGCCCCGATTAAAAATGAAGAAACTTCATTTTCTACTTTTCCTTCTTTGATAAAGTTTCCCAAGATAAATTTGGGAATTCTTGGCTGGAGCTTCTTTGTGAAGTGAAAAATGTCCAGAAGATTTAGACCCAGAACTATCATGACAAACGCAATTAATATACCCAGAGCAAAACTTGCTGTTTGAGAAAGAGTAAAAGCAGAACCCAAAAAACCAATTGCTCCGCCTAAAATAAAGAAACCAAGAATTCTTCCCAAATGAAACATTATCTGGGATTTAAAGATTTTGCCCTTGGTCTCACGGGATAAATTTGCAGCAATTGATAAAACCAGTCCTCCAACAACTGCCATACATGAAGAAAGTGACGCAACTATTCCAATTAAAAATATAGCAGGATAGTTGATTTTACTGGTATTGACTAGGTTAACTATTCCAAGTTTTTGAAGCATTATAAAAACAAGAATAATAACTAGTGCGATTGGGGCTGCAGTATAAAATTCGGACAATTTTACGTTCCTGTGATTATCTTTTTCAATTGAAAGTTGATACCCGCTGTTTTTGATAAGATCAGTCAATTTTTGAGCAAGAGTTAAAGCGTCTTCCCTAAAGTTTCCCGTAACTATTACTTCCTGGTGGTTTAATCTTGCTTTTACGTTTTCTACTCCACTAAACATTGCGAGTTTTTTTTCTATTAATATTTCGCAAGATGTGCAATGCATTCCTTTTGCATAAAATTTAAAAGTCTGCATTTTTAACTTATTCATAGTTTCAAGGTTTTAAGTCTTAATGAATTGGAAACAACGGAAAAACTGCTAAGAGCCATTGCAAGTCCGGCAAAAATCGGATTTAAAAGTATACCAAAAAACGGATAAAATAACCCGGCTGCAAGAGGTATGCCTATAACGTTATAGAAAAACGCCCAAAAAAGATTTTGTTTAATTGTCTTCATGGTTTGTTTTGATAATTTTACAGCTTTTGGAATCCCCAAAATATCTCCTCCCAAAAGCGTTATGTCAGCTGATTCAATGGCAATATCACTTCCCGTTCCCATGGCAATACCAACGTCTGATACAGCAAGAGCGGGTGCATCATTGATTCCGTCCCCAGCCATTGCCACAGTATTTCCGTTTTTCTGTAAACTTTTGATTTTCTCTGCTTTTTCAGTTGGAAGAACTTCCGCAAAAATTTCATCAATGCCGGCCTGTTTTGCAATATAACTTGCTGTATTTCTATCATCACCTGTTAACATAACAAGTTTAATCCCAAGTTTGTGTAACAATTCAACTGCCAATTTTGTGGTGTCTTTTAGAGTGTCGGAAATTAAAATAATTCCAATAATCTTGTCTTTATCCGCAAGTATTACGGGAGTTTTTCCTTCTTTAGTAAATTTTTGGAGTAAAGTTTTATCAATATTAATTCTCAGGCTTTCAATTAGCGTCACATTGCCTGCATAATACTGTTTATTTTCAATTTTGCCTTTAAGACCTTTTCCTTCAATGTTCTCAAAATCTTTAACCTCATGTAATTTGATATTCTTTAAGTTTGCCACTTTCCTCATAATTGCCTCAGCAAGCGGGTGTGTTGATCTTTTTTCAAGAGATGCGGCGATTGCAAAAATTTCATTTTCACTTAAGTTTGATGTTAAAACTACATCTGTTGCTTCCGGCTTTCCTTTGGTTACCGTTCCCGTTTTATCCAAAACTATTGTGTTTACCTTACTTAATTTTTCCAGACTTTCCGCGTTTTTAATCAAAATTCCGCTGTTTGCGCCTTTTCCTATTCCAACAACAATTGCAGTCGGTGTGGCAAGGCCCAATGCGCAGGGACAGGCAATAACCAGAATACTTACAAAAGCAAGTATTCCAAGAGAAACTGCTTTTGCAAATGGAATAAATAATGGACCCAAAATTAACCAGATAAGTAAGGTTGTAAAAGAAATAATAAGTACGGTTGGAACAAAAATACCTGCTACCCTGTCTGCAAGTTTTTGAATCGGTGCGCGGCTTCCTTGCGCTTCCTGCACCATTTTGATTATTTGTGAAAGCATAGTTTCCGAACCCACTTTTGTTGCTTTTATTTTCAAAAACCCCTGTTTATTAATTGTTCCCCCAATAACTTTATTACCCGTACTTTTGTCAACTGGAATAGGTTCTCCTGTAATCATCGATTCATCTATGGAGGATTGCCCATAAACAATTTCTCCATCAGTAGGAATTTTTTCTCCCGGTCTTACAAGTACTACGTCTCCAATAATAACCTGATCTATTGGGATTTGTATTTCCTTACCTTTTCTTTCCACAAGTGCTGTTTTTGCCTGCAGTCCTATTAATTTTTCAACCGCCTCGCCCGTCTTTATTTTTGATGAGGCTTCGATATATTTTCCGTATGACACAAAACCTATTACCACAATTGTCACGTCAAAATAGGTAAAAATTGGCAGTCCCAAGCTTTGTGCCATTTGCGGGAAAAATAAAACAAAAGAACTGTAAACGTAAGCAGTTGCTGTTCCAATACCAATAAGAGTGTCCATATTGGCCACTCTGTATTTGGAAAATCTTACAACCGCATCAATAAAAACTCTTCCCACGCTAAAAAGAAAATATGTTGCCAGGAAAAATGAAAAAATATTGTATAAGTAATCCGGAATTACAAACTTTGGAATAAAACTAAAACTTTCACCTAAAATATTCCAGATCATTATAATAAAAATTAGAATTGTTACGGGAAGAACTATCTGCATTTGCTTTCTTTTTTTCTCTATTTCCTTTAATTTTTCTTCTTTGCTTTGGTTAAGTCCTAAGTGCATAGAATGATCTTCCATCTTACTCATGCCAGGCATTTTGCTCATATCATGGTGCATTTGATTTTGCTCAGGTACTTTGAGCGAATATCCCAAAGGCTCAATATTTTTACTGATTTCTTTTATGTCTATCTCTTCAGGATTGTATTCTAAAGTTGCATTTTCAGTAGCAAAATTTACCTGGCATTTTTTAACTCCACTCACCTTATTCAATACTTTTTCTATAGTTAAAGCACAGCTTGCGCAGTCCATTCCTTTTACCGGAACGGCTACTTTGGTCAAGTTACTTATATTTTGGGTGTTTTTTTTATTCATCGTTTACAATATTTGAGTAGCCATATCCTTTTAAGTCTTTAAAGACCTTATCCAGAATTTTTTTAATTTCCTCCGGCTTGTTATCGGTTTCAAACATCGCCGTTTTTTTCTCTGGGTTAACCTGGACGTTTGCAAAATCAGCTTCTTCCAGAGATAATTTGATTAAATTCCTGCAGCCCTTACAATGTAATCCGGATAAATTTACTTTGTATTTCATGTTATTCAAACTTGACATCAAAACTGTACATGCCCATCGCGCACGTTCCAAAAAGTTCGCTTCCGCTTTTTTGGGGCGGAATCTTTATGTCTGTGGTTCCGTTTGGAGCAAGGCGTCTCCTAATTCCAGCAGACGGAATAACAATAAACGATGAGCAATCAAATGTGTTTTGCGTTGTCAGTCTTAAGGTTGTAGGCATATTTGCTTTTGCATTGCTTACTCTTGGAAAGTATCCTCCTCTTGCTGAAATATTAATTATTTGTGTGCCGTTTTGGATAGTTACATTTTCATCCGGATTTGTGTTTTTTATATCATTTGAATTGGATTGGATTTTAAGAAGCATAAAAATTATTGCCGCAACTGAAAACAACAGAAACAACCCCACAAAAATTGTTTTATTATTGTCATTTTTTCTTTTCATATTTTAAATTATATCATTCGATGTCTTCTTATTTTAATCATGCTGCAATAAGCGATGTTTGAAAAAATATGGATTCCATTAAAATTAGAGGTCTATGTTTATACTTAAGCTCCACAGCTTCCGCCGCTTTTAAGCGAAGGCCAGGAAATAGTCCCAACTTTTTTTCTGATCACCTGATACCCCATTGCGCTGGAGAATGTTTTTGATAAAATTTCTTTTGCGGGAACCTTACTGTAATCTCTCTCATTTTTATCAAAATAATAAGCTATATCAAGATAAGTTTGGGCAAACCAATAGGAATTAAACGCAAGCACGGTTTCATAAATCTCATCAGTCGATTTATTTTGTGAAACCATAAGTTCGATTAAACCAAGCGCTGCCATTCCATGATTGCAATCAGGAAAGGCAGTTGAGTTTCCGCAGCAGGGCCTATAAATATTTGAAGCAATTTCTGCAACTTGCCTCTGTTGTTTATCTGTCAGATTGATATAAAAATATTTATTATAAATATCCATGGGTTGTTTTTGACCGATTGTATAACCTCCTGTTGATGCAAAATTTGCCGTATTGCCGTTTTGAACCATCGGTCCGCTCTCAAGAATTTCGTTTTTGTTCGCAAGGCCAAGAGCCCATAAAACATTTACCCAAAAATGCGAATTACTCTCATTTAATTCTATTTTCTGGCTGCTTCCGTCTAAATATTTTGTGAGTTGAGCAGGCATGGGTTGATCACCAACAAGTGATTTTGCCAGTTTTTTCTCATCTATCACCCCGTCATCAACCATTCTTTTCCCAAGATCTTTCCATTGCAAATTAAACACATATCCGTTTTGAGGAAACACTTTGTTGGTAAGTGCCTGAAGTTTTACATTGTCTGCATTCTGGTTGTTAAGTTGAGTTACAGGATTTGCTTTGCTTACTCTACCCCGTTGGCCGGTTATTACTCCTAATAAAAATATAATGATAAGAACCGTTGAAAGCATAAATACTGACTGCCAGTTATTTTTAGCCTTTAAAATATATTTATTGATTTGTGTGTTTTTCATTTAACTACTGTTCCTGAAAACGTCAACTCCGTATAGGGATGATCCGGATCATTAGTTTCAAAACTGACAACTCTTGAAATTGGACCTTACCAAAGGATAGTAGTCTTCACTCTCAACCATTTTTTTGACCTTCTTAAGGTGTCCTTCTATTATAGTTAATCTTTTTAAGGCTTCTTCCTTAGTGTGATTATGTATCATATTTTCTTCCTATCCTCCAGGGGGTATAAGCAATATATTATATATTATTCCTTTTGTCTATATGATAGAATCTTTGACATGGCAAGCAAAAGTGAAAGATTTAATAATGCAGTAAATGGAGGAAGACCTCAAGATGTCTTCAGGGTCTGGGGAATTCCCAGAGGCATAACAAGCCGTCCTAGAGATTGTTCTGACATAAGGTATAATAGAAAGAGTAGAGAAAACAGTCATTTTCAAAAAGGGACAAATGGAAAAAAACTACAACCACAAAGAAGTTGAAGAAAAAGTTTATAAACAGTGGGAAGAAAACGGTTACTTTAAACCGGAAATAAATCCAAACGGCAAACCATATTGCATAATTCTACCTCCTCCAAACGCCAATGGATCTCTTCATTTTGGACACGCAATGTTTACGGTTGAAGACATCTTGATCAGGTTTCATAGAATGAAAGGGTTTGCCAGCCTCTGGCTTCCGGGATCTGATCATGCAGGTATTGAAACCCAATTTGTCTTTGAAAAAAAGCTGCAAAAAGAAGGTAAAAGCCGTTTGGATTTTGACAGAAAAACATTGTATGAAATGATAAAAAAATATGTCGACCAAAACCGCGGAGGAATAGAGAACCAATTAAGACGGCTTGGTTTTTCGCTTGATTGGAGCAGGGAACGATATACTCTTGATCCGGAAATTATAAAAATAGTTTATAAAACATTTAAAAAAATGTATGATGACGGATTGATCTATCGGGGGAAAAGACTGGTGAACTATTGTACAAGGGATGGAACCAGCTTCTCAGACCTTGAAGTTGTTTATGAAGAAAGGTCTGACCCTTTGTACTATATAAAATACGGACCATTGGTTCTTGCCACGACACGCCCTGAGACAAAATTCGGCGACACAGCAGTAGCTGTAAATCCAAACGACAAAAGATACAAACAATATATTGGTAAAACAATAGATATTCAAACTGTTTTAGGCAAAGCGAAAATCAAAGTAATTGCTGATGAGTCGGTTGATCCCGAATTTGGTACGGGAGCAGTTAAAATAACTCCTGCTCATGACTTTAATGATTTTGAAGTTGGAAAGAGACATAATCTTGAAATGCGGCAGGTTATTGATTTTGACGGAAAATTGAATCATTATGCCGGAAAATTTGCAGGACT
>Ga0155147_109_pt2 | contig 16835 bp, 15 predicted proteins | sample RifCSPhighO2_01_FD_106115 | JGI IMG/M metagenome (GOLD analysis project Ga0155147, IMG submission 106115) | Candidatus Levybacteria bacterium RIFCSPHIGHO2_01_FULL_36_15
TTGACAGAATTTTTACATTTTGGGCATTTATCTGCCTCCTTTACCGTTGCAATCTCTTTGTTCTGGGCAAAATCGCATTTATCACAATAAAAAATGACATCCTCTCCGCTTTCAGATAATACCTGAAATTCATGCGTGTGTGATTCCGTAAAAACTCCACCCGAGGCTTCAACTATTTTTGCTTCAAGGCCTATTCTTTTGAAAATTTTTGTGTACGCGCCTGATACTTCCCAGTAGTACTTATCCATATCCTTCTGGCTTGTATGAGCACTGTATAAATCCTTCATTATGAACTCACGGCTCCTGAGTATACCGGATTTTGCGCGCGGTTCATTTCTGAATTTAGTTGAAAACTGGTAGATTTTTACAGGAAAATCTTTGTAGGAAGAAACATGTTTTCTTATAAGATCCAGAACTATTTCCTCATGAGTGAAGGAAAGAGCGTACTCCCTACCATCTTTTTTGAACTGGTACATAACCTGCTTTGCCGTTTCCCATCTCCCTGTTTCATTCCAAATCGACTTAGGATGCAAAAGCGGCATTAAAAGTTCCTGCGCGCCGGTAAGATTCATTTCTTCAGCAATTATTCGTTGAATTTTTGCTTCCACTTTTTTCCCAAGAGGCAAAAGAGTGTAGGAACCGGTCATCAGCTTATCAATGAAACCGGCCTGCAGCAAAAGCCTGGCATTCACAGCCATTTCATCTTTTGGCGCGGATTTAGTAGTTTTTCCAAAAATTTCCGAATAAAGCATAAGACTTTAGAAACAGTATAAAACCAACAGGTTATTTTTGCAAGGAGATTAATGATGAATTTATTACCTTTCAGTCAAAGATTCTTTTATAGCCATGCTTACTGGAACAGCGCCAAAGAAAGCAGTTCCAAAAAGCAAAGCCAGCATTATGGCAAGAGCTCCTTTTTTGTTCTTGCTGTGTGATGCGGCAATTTCTTTATATTTATCCATAAGAGTTTGCTCCGGTTTCAAAACATTCTGACTTCTTAGCGCCTCTATTGCTGCCTGCGATTCTTTATTGGTATTGATTGCGTGCTGTATGGCTTCTTTTCCCCAGTCGGTACCTAAAATATATTCTGCTTCGCTTTCCGTAATTTGCGCCGTCTTCAAACGGGCGGTGAGTATTTTTTCAACCAACTTTGGCTGCATCTTTGCAACAAAAGCATCATCCTTTAATTTTGTATCAGCGTCTGTTGGGCTCATGCCCTGAGCAACAAGTATGCTTTTCATTATATCCTTAGGTCCCTTTTCAAGCATAGTGCTATAATCTTCTTTTGCCTTTGCCTTATCCTGCTCAACAGTTGCTCTTCTGCCGACAAGTCCAACTTTTCTAGTTTTCTTATACCTTTCCTGAAGATCTTCCAGCATCTTCTTCTCAACAGGGTCAGTGGTAACTGCTATTTCCTGCTTTATAATTTCTGCCTGCTTAGCCTCTGCCGCAGCAAGTTTCCCCTCTACATATTCCACTGTTGCGCTGGAAAAAGTGCTGCCAAGCTTATCAATAAATTCCCATTCCTGAATTTCTTTATCATGCTTTGCTTTCTCAAGCGCACCTTCCGTTCTTGCCCTTTCATCTCTTAAGCGATCCATATCTTTATCCAGATTAATTCTATCTTCGCCAAACTTGATCCTTTTCCTGTTTAGATCTTCTCTTGTTAGTATTAAATTCTTTAATTCGTTAAGTTGTGTTTGTCCTTCATTTTTTCTGATAATAAGCGCGTTCCTTTCGTCTGTTTTTGCTGCTATTTCAGCTCTAAGTCTATCTATCTCAGGTTTTACATTATCGCTTATTGCGTTAGATAAATTTTTATTTAGTTGTTGTAGCGTCTGTCCAAAATCAGCAATTTGGGTATTGAAAATTTCAATAGTATCTTCATAGATGGATACATTTGCCTGGTGTCTTGCTATTTGATCCCCTTTTGGCTTTCCGATATCGAAATCCTCAAGCTGTTTATCAACACTATCAGTTTGACCTTTATTTGTGTTAATTTCTTCCTGTTTCTTTTCTTCCGCATCTTTTGCTTTTTGGAATTCCAAATTGGCCGCCGCAACTATTTCACTATTTAATGTATCAGCGTTTATAACTCCTTCAAATACTTCTTTTACTTTTGCCGCGAATTCCGGATCTTTTAATTTTGCTTCTATTGTTGCTTTTTTAACATCATCGCTCATCGCGAAAAGAAGCTGATCTGCCTGAGGGGAAATTCTTAGAGCTCTTTCTACCGCATTTAGTACATCAGTTTTTTGCGCAGGATTCAGCTTGTCATAACCTTCTTTCAGATAAACCGCGATCCTGTCTTTATTTTTGTTTGCCGTATTAAATCTGGCAGTCTCTTCTTTGTCTCTTTCCCTTGCTCCGGCCGCGTTTCTTTTCCACCCTATGTTTTCATCTACAACCCTCTTAACTTTTTCATCTGAAATTTCCTTTGATTCTTTTGCCTGACGCATAGCCTCAAGCGCGCTCTTTGGCCCTTGTGCTGCAAGCTCTAGTCTTATTTTTGCCGCCCGCTCCTGGACAGAACCCGGAACTTGCGGACCAACAGGCGGTCTTTCAACTACCGCTCTTACTACTGCTTCTTGTTGTTCTGCTTGTGTTAAGTCCGCCATAATTTTATTGCTGTGGTGATTGCGCTGGCTCTGTCGCGGTTCTTGCGAGATCTACCGCCTCATCAATCTTTCCTTCCTTCGCAAGATCCAAAGCGCTGTTTAGAGCCTGATCTTCTGCTTTTTGCGTAATTTTACCTTGTTCAAGAGTTTGGACGTTTGAAAATACCGGCCATTTTAGAGAAAGTTCTGAAAGAAACGAAACCAATTCCTCCTGGGTTTGTAAAACGTCAATTTTAGTTAAAACAAAATCCGCGATTACCGGAAGATCTGATTCGCCAAGACTACCATTTTCTATTGATGCAGCAATCAATTCCACAATTGCTTTTTCTACTTCTGTTCTGTGCTCACCAGATAACTGCATATTTTTATAGTATGGTATTCAAAAATGTATGTCAAGTACTCTGTGAGGAAAAAAGTCTAAGAAGTGGATTTACGGACCTTGATATCCTCTTGCTCCCTCTTGGGCTGTATATCTTGCTGTCATAGCTCCAGCCGCAACTGTACCTGCAAGCAGCAAAGCAAGGAATTTCAGCCAATTGGCACCAGATTCTCTTTTCATCCTTTCAACATAACCAGGCCGTCCTCCCGTGAATTGAGCTTTGTCTCCATATATTTCATCAAATTTCTTAACTATCTTCTCATTGCTTGCAATCGCGTTATTTACAGCTGCTTCACCCCAGCTTTTATGCAGCATAACTCTAATATCTCCTTCATACAATTTACCTGTTTGCATCTTATAGGACAGAATTGTTCCACCGATTAACGCGGATTGTTGCGCCACAAAATCCTTATCAGTTTTTAATCTGTTATCTATTCTTGCTATTTCCTGCTCTTTTCTTGCTGCCTCTTCCGGCGTATCTGCCGGATTCGGTTCAAGCCCTGAAGTAAGAGTTGTTCTTAAAATTCCTTCCGGACCCACTCCTGTCATTATTACTTGCCAATCATTTTCTATTCTCTGCTTGTTCGGTTTAAATATTGTCTCTTTTCCTTTCCTTTCCGCTCTTTCATATCTGCTTCCCATTACCCGGGCAATCTTCTCAGTATCCGCGTCTTTAGCATTCTTTTTCTGTTCGGTAAGCCAGGTTTTATAGCTTTCCGCTCTTTGCTTAAGCTCATCGTCTAAAACACCTCTACCCGCGTCCCTAAACATATTTTTTAATCCCTGAACATACGCCTCTTCTTGTTTGTCTTTTGCAGCTTTTGCTGTGTCAAAAACATCATCAGCTTTATTGGCAGCTTCACGCAACGCCTTAACTTCATCTTTTAATGTGGTTATCTCCTTTGTCAGTCTTGCCTCATCCTGCATCAGTACCACCCTTTCATCTCTCAGATCCTCCAACCTATCCAAACTTTGCTCATGAGTAATTACATTTGACATAACCTGTTCTTCATAAGGTGCTGCTGCAAGATCAAAAGTACCATTTTTCATTTTCTCGCTGACTTGAGTTCTTAATTCCTTAATTTCATCTTCAGTCATTCCTGCCAGTCCAAGCTCACCCAAACCGTCATTCACAGCAGTATTATCAAGAGTTTCATTTGCTTCTCTTACCCTTAATTCACTTAACTTATCACCAACAACATAGACTACTCTACCATCTGGTAATGTTTCGTCTCTGTCTATTGTAAACCTGTCAAGTTCTGCTTTATTTCTTCTTACCTCCTCCTGTTTTTGCGTTACCTCTTTTCTTTTTTTATCAACGTCTTCTTTGGCACCATCTCTTTTTGCTGCCGCTTCTTTGAGCCCCTCCACCAGTTTAGGATCCATATCAACATTAACTCTACCAGCAAGAATTTCTCCAAGCTTTGCTTGGTAATCCGGATTTCTTAGCATTGCCTCAGCAAGCGCTGTTTTTTCTTCCGGTTTTAAGCTGTCAAACGCAGGCCGTAGATTTATAACATTAATAAGTTCATTCTGGAGAGCCGTTTTTTCTGCCGGATCAGTTAGAGCATCATAACCTTTTTCCTGCACCCTTTTTCCAAGCTCCGCTGCATTCTTGGCGGCATTCATGCGTATCCCTTCGGCATTTCCGGCAACTCCACCCACAACAGGCATTTCAACAGGAGTCACTTCCGTTCCAATCCGTGCATTAATCTGCTTATCAAAGTCAATATGAAGGTCCACTTGTTCTCTCTCTCTTAAAGCCGCGAATGGATCTTCTCCTTTTGTAGTCTGGAAAGTTTCATTAAATCGTTTTGCAGTAGATCTGTTCAACTGCTGTTCAGCAGTTAAGCCCGGCGCCGGAGTGCCTTCAGGTACCATTGATTGTGCTACTGTTTCCGCTGCTGTTGTTACTTCCGCCATAATATTTTCTTTCTATTGCTGCGTATTCTGATTGTCCGCAGTAACGCTTTTTGCCAAATCCAAAGCTTCGTCAATTTTTCCGCTTTTTACCAGATCCGTAACCTTATCAACCGTTTGGCTTTCCATTTGGCCTCTCACTTCTCCGTTTTCAGATGAGAGAACCTGTGAGAAAATATTCCATTTTACGGATAATTCCTTCAGAAAAGTTATCATTTCTTCCTGTGTCGTAATAGTTTCCGCTTTTGGCAATACGTATGAAGATATTTCCGGCAGGTCTTTTGAAGAAATTAAATCCTTATTGAGAGCATTTATTATACATTCCATTATACTTCTTTCTATGTCTTTTTTATGCTCATCTGTAAGCTGCATATTTTTATAGTATGGTATAAAAAAATAAATGTCAAGTACTTACTGGGTTTTTTACCATAAAGCTTAGCTTTTCTTTGTCAAAATTAAGCGTTGTCTTTTTTTTCGTTTTGGGAATTTGACACGGAAGATAATAAAAATTTTAACAAAAGCGATACAAGACCGGTTTTAAGTTTTTTCTGTTTTTCATCATCTGCTGGTAAATTGCTGATCATTTCTATAAGTTCTTCAAAATCTTCCTGCGTAAATTTTTCGATCATCTCCAATGCTCCCGGATGAATTTTTAAAAGTTCCATCGCTTTTTCCTGAGGCGCTGAACTATTTGAAGTTGAAGGCTCCTTTGGAGATTGTAAAACCTCTGGAGTCTTTGGAGTCTGAATAGTTTTTTCCTGAAATTCTATATTTGCCTTATCATCTTCTCTCACTTTTTTAAGCGCTTCTGCTATGGCCGTGCTTCTATTTGGATTCTGCGAATCTGCGTACCCAATTGCTTTTTGGGGGTAAATTCTTATAAATCTTGCGTATTCTTCATTGTGCACCTCATCCCTGATTTCTTTGTCCTCACCCAACCTCAACATATCTCCTTTTCTAAGTTCATTCTTAACATGGATTTTATCTGAAATCCTCTGCTCAAGTTCTTGTATGACAGGATCCTGCTGAGGATCAGCATATACTCTGGTTTTTTCCATTTCATCATATTTTTCCGCCAGCTGGGGATTTGCCTGCCTGAAATTATCCACCGCAATTTTTTTTATTTGATTGGCAGGGGTATTTGTCTTGGTCAACTGCTCAACAATGGCTTTATACTTGGGGTCTTCATCTATTCCGCGCGGAGGCCCCGTATAACCCTCCTGCTTTCCCTGCCCTGCACCATTCTGGTTTTGTGACTTTCCGATTTCCTCACCGGTTCCCACAACCAGTTTTTTTTGTTCTTTTTCCTTTTGCGCTTTTGCCGCGATCGCGTCTTTTATTTCCGGTTTAACTTTTGCGTATTCGCTAGCTTTAACGGCATAGTTTATTATAAAATCATCCAATGCTAACTCTGCGTCTTTTGCTTCTATTTCCGTAAGTTCCGCAAGAGACGGATTATTCCCTTTTGCCATTCTCGCCTCTATTTCTTGTCTTACAAGCTCCTTTCCTCGCGCATCCAGATTTTTTATAGCCGGATCAGACTCAGGGTTATCATAAATTCTTGTTTTTTCCATTTCATCATATTTTTTGGAAAGTTCCGGGAAACTCGCCCTGAAAACGCTAATTGCTTTATTTTCCAAAACTCCCGCAAGGAAATTTTTACCTTCTTCACTTTCAAAATCCTTTTCATCTTTTTCTTTAAGCCATTGTGCTTTCAGCTGTTCTCTTATATCTTTATATTTAGGATCCTCATCCATGCCCCGCGGCGGCAAAACTGTTTTTTCTTTTTGTGATACCGGAACGTCTTGAGGTTTGTTTAAAACGGCAGTATTTACCACAGGAGTCTCTGTCTTGACAGGAGGAATACCCATATCAGCTGCAGCCTTTTCATCCATCGACAGCGGTCTGCCAAGCGCTTGCGCAAATTTTTCCCACTCTTGCCTTGCTGCTTTTGGATCAATAAAAAGCCCGCCGCTTTTATCCGACTTAGATGTCAAATCTTGGTTTGTTGTGCCACTAGAATTATTTGAAGGCATTTTTGCTCCTAACAATATCTAACTAATTATCACTTACAAAGTCAAGTTAATTGATAAAATTTTTTTTGCTTGCTATAATTCTTTTTTATCTTGAATTAGGTGTACGTATTTACTGGAAAACACTATGAGCAAAAGTGAGAAATATAACGAAGAACCAAAAAGCCTTGGAATAAAACAGGCTTTTGAAACTGCTGCCAAAAGATGGGAAGAGTGGGATAAAAAAAAGTCAGAAGCCGCGATTTCTCAAGCTAAAAAATTGCCTACATCCAAAATTCCAAAATTTATGGGGGAGGCAGAAAAAACTGCTGAAGCTACCTGGAATGATAAATTCCGGGATGCTTTTGGCAGAGTTGATACTGACAGATTAAAAGGCGCCGACTACCATGATAAAAAATTATCCAGCCAGGAAAGAATTTACATTATGTTTTTTCAATTAAGAAATGCGCTTGAAAAACTGGATATCACGCCTGACAGATACTCGCATGAACTTTCTCCGGAAGACAGAACTTTTGAGTTTGAAGGATTAAAAGGCGAATACAAATTTCTATATTACTATCAATATGATGATCCGGACCAAATAATCAATATCAGTAGAAAATGCTTGGACGAGAGAGGCAAAGAAATATTTGAAAATTATACTTTCAAAAGAGATGGTGAGGGATGGTACTCAAAAAATGAATTAGATTCTGTAAAAAACGTAAAAACAATAATCAGAGGAAATTTCACGTCAAGAGGTTCACCTGAAAAGCAAAGGTTAACCCTAAGAAAACTTACCAAGGTTACTGATACTATATGTCATCAAGCCAATCAACTTCCGCAAGGTTCTTCTTCAATCTGACACTCTCAGACTGAAAAGTTTTTTATCCATTCTTGAATTTTTGACGCAATAATAGGAGCAACTGAAAGGATCTCAAGTTTCGGAAATCTTTTGTTTTCCGGAATATTAATTGTGTCAGTCATAAAAACTTTTTTTGCTTTTGAATTTTGTAAAACTTTTGGAGCGTCACCGGAAAGAACAGGATGAGTTACGAAGACATAGACTTCTTCTACTCCTTTTTCAGTCACTGCGTCAATGGCCTCAGTCATGGTACCGCCGGTTGAAATCATATCATCCACAATAAAACATTTGCTGTTAAGATTTCCTTCTACACCCAGATTTTTAAGTTCTCCTGTCTGCAAATCTCTGTCTTTATTAATCGTGGCCTCCTTCACTCCTCCAAGCATTCTTGATAAAATTTTAATTCTTCTTATACCGCCCATATCGGGAGAAACAACAGAAATATTATTTTTATCAGACTCAATTTCTTTTATTTTACGACCAAAAAGAGAAAGAGCGGATTCTACCTGCACATCCACATGAAATAATTCAGGAGTTTTTATAGAGTGCGGATCAATAAGCAGAACTTTATCAACACCGCTTGCTTCCAGTATTTTTATGACAACTTCAAGTGGCACAGCTTCACCAACTCTGAATATATGATCCGCGCGGCTGTAACCAAGATAGGTTATTATCCCAAAAATATTATTAATTCCGTTTCTTCTCAGTGCATCCACCGTAAAACAGAATTCAAGAAGATTAGTTTCAACAGGAGTAGAAATTGATTTTAAAATTGCCGCCGACTTATTTGCTACATTCTGATTTATCCTTATCCTTCTTTCACCATCCGGAAAAACATGAATTTCCGGATAAAAAATATCTATAGACAGCGCTTTTGAAAGCTTTTTAGATAATTCCTGATTATTAGGATCAACAATCAACATAAAATTTAAAATTGCAAATATACAATATATTTGAAATTTACTATTTAATATTTAAATTACCCTCTTAATAGCCCCTGTAGTCCTCCTCCAACTTCCTGCATTTTAGCAGCTGCCTGCTTTTGCGCTTTTTCAAGAGCCTCATTAACTGCGTCTTTTATGTCATTTCTATCCTCTCCACTCACCTTAACGCTTTTGAGCTTCATCTCTCCGCTGACAACAACCACTACATCCCCTTTTTGCCCAGTAGTTTCTATTTTCTGAAGTTCGCGCTTAACTTTTAGAGCTTCTGCTATTAATTTTCCTTTATCCCCTATTCCTTTTAATGGATTAAACATAAAACTAACTCACCTCCGATCAGACTAATTCTCACTAAAATTATTGCATAAAATATATACCAAAATCCATATCTTAATTCAAAACTCAAAAGTAAAAGTGCAAATCTAAAACTTAAAACTAAAAACTTTTATATTTTGTCCCGATCTAATCGGGATTGACTTTATACTATTTCTTCATCTGAACAGTCAATTCAATCTTCTTACCCATTATTTCCCCCGCCCTTTTTGCGACAATTTCCTTTATTTTTACATCGCTGAGCTTATCATTGTGAAATTTTGAAGGCGCGATAATCGTAATCTCTGTATCCTTTATTTGCAACCTGCAGCTTCTTAAAACTCCCGCGACTGTCTGACTGTCAACTTTTATCCTGTCAATTAGTTCTTTAAGCAAATCTTGCCCATTATTTGTCTTATTCGAATCTGGTAAATTAGTGTTTTCTTTTTGAGTGACAGTTTTTGTATCTTTATCTGATTTATCCTCTCTTTTTTCTGTTTCTTTTTGATCTTTGATCTTTGATCTTTGATCTCCAACATCAATCTCGCACCATTTTATAATTGCCATTTCCAAAGGCAGTTGGGAAAGTACCGAAAATTTTAACTCTTTATATGCAGCAGAAAAATATTCAATAAGTTTTTCAAGTTGATAAACGTCTAAATCTTTAATGTCCTTATTTACCTCCTGCCTTATAGTAGAAAGCCCTGCTCTTTTTAAAAGCATATTATGTAAATACCCAACAATTTTTTCTGTAACCACTTTAAAATCCATTCCCTTGCAGGCAAGCCTGTCGACAACAAGCAGTGCTTCTTTTGTTTTTTTAGATTCTAAAGATACAAGAAGCACATAAATTTCATTTTCTATAGAATGGGTTTTATAGGATGTTTCCAATAGTTCTTTTGTAATTCTCTTGTCTTTTGAGGCCATTGACAATTCTTCAATAATTTTTGCGCCGTCCCTGAAGCTTCCCGAGGAAAGGTCAAAAATTTCATCAAATACGTCATTATCCATCTGTAAATTCTCTGCCTTCACGATCCTTCCTATTGACCTTAAAAATTCCTGAGGAGTTGGTTTTTCAAACTGCACAAAAAAAGTCCTGGAAAGAATGGTTTCCGGAAGTTTCCAGGGCTCTGTGGTGCAAAGAATAAAAAGCGCGTGGCTTGGCGGCTCCTCCAGTGTCTTAAGAAGCGCGTTAAATGCTTCCGTTGTCAGCATGTGAACTTCATCTATTATATAAACTTTACGCACGAGTGCCAGCGGAGTAAATTTTATTTTTTCCCGCAGTTCCCTTATCTCATCAATTCCTCTGTTTGAAGCCGCGTCAATTTCAATAACATCAAGATTAGAACCGTTAGTAATTGAAATGCAAGCATCGCATTTGTTACAAGGCTCAATATCAGCGTCTAGTTGATAGTGTTCAGCGTTCAGTTTTTTACTCTTAGAACTAGACGCTAGACGCTGACTAACTGAGCGCTTGCAACTTATTGCTTTCGTAAGAATTCGGGCAGCAGAAGTTTTTCCAAGCCCTTTTGGCCCGGCAAATAAAAACGCATGCGGAATATCGCCTGATTTTACAATTGAAGAAAGTTTTTCGCGAACACCGGTAATATCAAGTTCTTCAAGTTTTTGGGGCCTGTATTTTCTATAAAAAACCATAAGCGCGAAGCTAAATCCAAAACTTAAAATTCAAAAGTCAAAATTGCAGATCAAAAGTAAAAAATTTGCAAAATATAACTTTTGAGCTTTATGTTATATTTTTGAGTTTTGACTTTTAACTTTTGAGTTTTATTCATGATGTATTCCCAAAAGATGCATAACCCCATGCTCAACTAATTCGCAGATTTTATCATCTACCAGCATTTCTTCTTTTGAGGCTTCGAGGATTGCCTGAGGATAAGAAACCACCACATCCCCTAAAATAAGAACGTCCTGCGGTAAAACATTTGTTGACCCTTCCATTTGGGAAAAAGAAAGCACATTAGTTGTTTTATCAAGATCCCTGTATTTTTTATTAAGCCTCTTCATTTTCCTGTCTCCGACTATGGCTACAGAAACCTCAACAGGCCCTTTTATATCCTGTTTCTTCAAAGCATCACATACCGTATCCTTGACCTTTGTTCTGTTCAGTTTGTATCTGCTCTCAATAAAAATTGGTACTTTTATGTCAGTATCCATCAAAACAATTAAAAATTTAAAGTTTAAAGTTAAAAGTTATTAAAACAATCTTGTCCCGATTAAATCGGGATTGCACTTTGAATTTACACTTACCCATGATACTGTTTTGCAAATTTGCGGGCTAGCTCCTTTTTAAATTTGCGTGCAAGTGAGGGCTTAAGATAAAATTCTCTTTTTTTCATTTCCTGAATAATCCCCTCAGACATGACTTTTCTTGAAAATTTTTTTATGAGTGAATCTGTTGAGTCACCCGGTTGTTTCTTTACAAAAACCATAAAAAACACCTCCCTCGTTAGAAATTGTTGCCCGATCCAGTCGGGCTTACAATTTATTATGTCCGCCTAAATTCGCTCTTTGAGCCGCGCTACGAATAGTAGGTAAGGCGAAAAGTAAGAGTTGGCGGATCAACACAAACAAATTCTTCTAGAACTCATACCAGAGTTCTTTAAAATTTATCCACCTCTATTATATACAAAGTTCCGATCAAAAGAAAGTATGGAAATGGCTAAGCCTATAAGCAGCTGTTAATTTTTTTTATTATATTTACTATCTCTTTTTCCTCTGCTGTTAGCCTGTTTGAAAGTATTTTCTTTACCAAAAGCTCAATTCCCCATAATCTGACAACTGAATTATCCTCTGGATCAAGAATATTATTGATACATCTTAACAGCACAAAACGAAGCTCCCGGGCGCTTGCTCCCGGAGATACAAATTTACCCCATGGCTCCATTTGCACTTCGGTAATCTCAATTTTAAAACCCGCTTCCCTGCTCTTTTTAATGTTTAAAGCGCAATCATCACCGGTAAATATTTTATTAATAGAAATCAGATCCAGCTTGCCAATTAAAGGTATACTGGAAAACGGCGGAAACAGATAATAGTAATCAAATCCTGAAATAAGTTTGTCCTTAAACTTAGGATTTTTCATAAGTATTCTTTCATAAAAACCGGAAATTTTTCCAAGATCCCAATATCCGGCAGAATTTAACAATATACTCACGTGGGGAAAGAACTTGTGTATAATTTTTACCAACTCCATTAAATATTCTTCACTCATGATCCATCGGTGCTCTCCAAAACTGTTAAAAGCCTCGTTTTCCGGCTGGATTATTCTAATCTTTGCAAGATCCTCTTTTTTGTATTTTTGGGTGAGTAAACTCAACAGCTCATATAAATAACTTACCGCCTCTTGTGCTAGATGAGAATCTTTCTTGATTATAGAGCCTTTTCCCGGAGTTGCATTTAGTTTTTTCAGGATCTGATCAGGAACATGGTCTTCTGGCCATCTGAAGGTTTTTATTGGCCCAACATTTAAACATATATTCACTTCTTTTTTTATGCAATAAGCAATATAGGGATCATAAAATGAAGTGTCTGTTTTTCCACTTTGGCCTACTGCTTTTTTCCATCTTATTCCAAGCCTTATGTTTTTTATTTTTAATTGCTCCACAATAAACCGCAGGGCGGCAAGCGCTTCCTGCTCTTTATCAAATTCTTCAGGCGCAAATGAACAACCCGCTCTTATTTTCTTGAGCTCTTCGCGGTATTTATAAAAAAAATCGCCGTTTAAAAACTTTGCGTTTTTCCACGTCTCAGCCTGACAAAAAATATGATTATATCTTTTAATAAGAGGTATTTTTGATATCATTAAAGGCAATTGTAGCAGTTTGAGGCTAAAATTCAAACATCTACAGGAGCGCCAACTGGAGCTATCAGGTGGAAATGAACATGGCCTACTATTTGAGCTCCGCCACCGTTTATCTCCAGCTTATAACCTTTATCCATAAGTCTGTGATGATCAATCAGCCACTTTGCGGCACTTAAAATCCCCGAATTATTTGTTTCGTTAAGATTATAAAAATCTTCAACGTGCTCTTTGGGAATAATCAAAAAATGAATAGGTGCAACCGGATGGATATCTTTGAAGGCTACTACTTTTTCGTCTTCGTATAATATGGCGGCAGGTATTTCTTTTCTGATAATTCTACAAAAAGTACAATTTACCATCTTTAATTTTATAACTTATCATATTATAAACTCCCAGTCAACAAGAAAATGAAACAAACCCAATCTGTTATTCCAGTAACCTATAACATTGACTACCTTACAAAATCAATGTACAATATCCTGTTGATTTATGGGTAAAATAGAATTCGGACAAGGAAATAATTTTGGCAATGAACCTGACTCACAAGAAACAGAATTGGGAAGGAAAATTTTTAGAATGCTTCAGCATAGTGCCGCAAAAACTCCACAGGCAGAAACAGGAGTTGAAAGCACTGACCCTGAAGATATCCCGCCAATCAGTATAAAAAAAGAAGGAGAAAAAGATACATATCATCTTCCTGACGGTACTCCTGTAGAACCTGCTCCCACTATACCGCAAAGAAGAACGCTTGGGATATTCACCGTAAAATCCCATCCTACATTAAAAGAAGTAATGCTGGATTTCTACGGAAGAATGCCTGCAGATAAAGAAGAAGAAAAACGTTGGAGCGATGAAATTTCAGTGCGTTTTACAACTTTAAACAAGCGTAGACTTCACAAATTAACATGGAAAATAAAACGCGTCCCCGAAAATGATCAGAGTGAACCTGTGTATGCGCTAGTTAGGACTTTTGATCCTCCTTCTGATCAAAACAAACCCCAAGATGTACCGCCTGCCACTGACTCTGAAGAAATAGGTACTTCACTTTCCCTCACTGAAGAACCTAAAGCCAAAAGTCTTTATCCTGCATCTGAACAAGAACTGAGATCATGGCGGGAACGTGCCAAGACAGCAAGAAGAAAAGTTGTAGTCCACCTTGCCAGAACTTTCCTTTCCCATATTTCCAGAAATTTGCTTAAGAATCTTGGAAAAAATCCCATAAAACTTTTGGAATCAGCGCTTCCTCCATCTTCCAACGATCAAGCCACAAACCTGGGACTTTTGATAAGAGGGGATCCCCGGTTGAATCCTGCACCTGTTGAAATAAAAGCTTTATTTGAAGAACTTTTTCCAGAAATAAAACAGATAATTGATCAATATTGGAATGCTCAAATTAATGATGAAACCTTACCGTTTGAAAGACAAATTATTAAGGAGTGTCAAAGCATGCGCCGGCAAAACGCAACTCCGGATAGTGTCATGAAAAAGCTTTCAGGTCATTTCTTTCCGGAAGAAACAGGTGAGAGGAAAAAATGAACTCCTATAGTAGATGAAAACAAAAGTCCTGAGCGTAGTCGAAGGATTTATTGAAAAAGGAATTTTATGTTAAAATACCCACACTATGCCTCCACGATTAGAAAAAGATATATTTTTGCGACATCAGGATTCTTCAGACAGCGGGATTCCTCCTGATCCTGCTGAGAATAATAAACTGGGTTTGGATATGTCTGAAGCTCCTTTTCCCATTGATAGTTCTACAGCGCTTAGAAATACTGTTCTAGGATTATCCGGGACTTTTTTAACCGCTGCCCGAGTAAATGCTCTTAACACAATTGAGCCAGACATTGTTAAGCTAGTCAAAAATGCAATACCGGAAGGAGCAGACATTGCCGCTCAGGATGTCCCTGTCTTTACCAGAACTGTTCTCCTGAAGATAATTCCAACCCTAGAAAGACTTTGGAAATCTGAAAAACCTGATTCCCCTGAAGAAGAAAGATTGTTTAAAATATGTCAGGAAATAAAAAAAAGCCCAAGAGATCCTTTGCCAAAAATAGCAAAAGATATTTATAGACGTTTAGATATTCCTGTTCCTCCTGAAAATACAGAAAAACCTTCGAGGAACTCAGATTATGAACGGGAGCTGGAAAGATTAACAAGACTTCTTCCACCGGGAACGGTTAGCGTAGATGGACATGTTTATACAGAAGAAGAATTAGAAAGGACTGCCTGGATAAACATAAAATTTATGGCAAAAGGCGCAAGACAGGCTGGTGAAAAACCAACAAAAAGTCCTCCCAAAAAACCTAAAGATGATACAAAGACAGACGTTGAAGCATTATTAAAAAGACCGCACTACCCTGATGTTATGAAAGCAAGAAATAACGGAGACTCAAATGACCAAATTGCCAGAAAACTGGGCTTAAATCCCCATACAGTAGGAGACATCGCTTCTCGATTAATTCAAGCAAAACTTATTAAAAACAGAGGCGAGGTTTCAGAACAGCAATTCACGCCCCAAGACCTTAAGGCACTCCGTTTGCTTTGCCTTACTCCGCAAGAAGAATTTGTTCAAAGAGATGATCTTACGCCTATGTTTTATGAAACAGATGAGTTAAAATCCAAGCAGTTAGCAAGGGCTAGAGATAATACTCCCAACAGGGTTAACAGCCTAAATAATAAGCTAAAAAGACTCCTGCATCTTCCGCCAAATGCGGATTCTGTTATCGTTAAAGACGTCCAACATTATCAAGAAACAGCAAGATATCGCATAAAACCCGATTTTAGACCTCAGGTAAAAGAAATTCTTGAAAAAAATGGCATTCCCATATCCGAAGAACTGGAAGAACCAAATACTTCATAACTGAGGATCTTCTTATCTCCCGATTTTGAATTCTACTACATCCCCCTCGGCCATTATGTAATCCCGTCCTTCCATTCTTGTTTTCCCAAGCTCTCGTGCTTTTTTCCAACCCCCAATGCTTACGAAATCATCACATGAAATAACTTCCACCTTAATAAAATTTTTTATAAAATCAGTATGTATAACTCCTGACGCCATTTGCGCGTTCGTTCCCTTTTTAATAGTCCATGCCCTTACTTCTTTCTCGCCGGCAGTTAAAAATGAAATTAAACCGAGTGTTTCATAAGCCTTTTTTATGAGTCGCTCCAAACCCGATTCCTCCACTCCAAGTTCTTTTAGGTATTGCTTCTGCTCTTCTTCATTGAGTTCTGATAATTCCGCTTCTATTTTGGCTGAAATAACAACCAATTGTTCCTCAGGTACTACTAATATACTAGTATATTTTTTTATTATAAGATCTATTGTTTTTGGATCATAATCTTGTTCTGCAACGTTAAGAATAATCAGTTCAGGTTTTGCCGACAATAAAAACAATTGATCAATTATCTCTTTTTCTTCGTCGCTAAACTTTATATCTCTTGCAGGAATCCCTTTATCTAAATTTTCAACCAGCTTTTCAACAACTTTTGATTTTTGATTTTTGATTTTTGATTTTTCAAGAGTCTCCAGATCCGCCAATATCAATTCTGTTTCAATAGTCTCATAGTCGGTTTTGGGATCAACTGCGCCTTCTTTAATAACATTTTCATCATCAAAAACTCTAACCACGTGACAGATCACGCTTACCTCTCTTATATGAGCCAGGAATTTATTCCCAAGCCCCGCGCCTTCTGACGCGCCTTTGACAAGTCCCGCGATATCAACGAATTGAACGGTAGCCGGAACAATTGGCGGACGGCGACGAGCGGATTTGGATAAACTAAGTTCCTCCTCGGATGGTGGCAGGACTTCGACGGTGAGCTCAGTCGAACCGCTGAGCTTGCGAAGCCGTGACTCCTCCGAGGTGGAACCAGCTGCAATCAAAGACGAATCGCCCAAGCCCGCAACAACATCAGCCAATTTTTCAAGTCGTTTATCCGGCACCGGAACAATGCCCACATTCGGCTCA
>Ga0155147_152_pt2 | contig 16641 bp, 20 predicted proteins | sample RifCSPhighO2_01_FD_106115 | JGI IMG/M metagenome (GOLD analysis project Ga0155147, IMG submission 106115) | Candidatus Levybacteria bacterium RIFCSPHIGHO2_01_FULL_36_15
CTATTCCGACAACCGTATCCATTATTACAACAGATTTTTCACTAACAAACGGCACATCCTCATTTGGTTTAACGGTTATAAACTCAATGTCTTTAAATTTTCCATTAAGTTTATTGACTACATCGAAAACTAAATTGTCTTCTGAAACATCCTGATTGCCAAAAATATAGACTCTCATGATATAATCTCAAAGCGCAAATTGCAAAACTACACCTTAAAACTAAAAAGTATTAAAGATTTAAAATTTTAGTTGTAGATTTGGCTTTTAAGATTAATGTTTATTTTACACTATAAACATTGTATTATTGTATCCATAATGGATCTAAAAGCTTTGCAACTGGAATCCCGGTTTTCTCTACCTCCAAACTCCCTGGGTTATTGTGGCCAAAATACCGCGGCAGCAAGGTTCAAAAAGTGTATTATTGATAAGAAATGTAATGAAGTAGAAGAAGAAATAAGCAAATTTATTGTTTTATATCCTTATCTTAAGACAATTTCTAAAATTACAAAGCTTCCCGTGTTTTCTTATGAAGTTATCGAAGCTTATTGGATTGGGAATGATCTTTTAAAACAAGCAAAATCGGAAGATTACGATTTGCTGTTGAAAAATTTCAAAAAGCAGGGAGTACCGTATTTTTTTATTAAGGAATTAAAACGAAAACAGCCAAAGGTTTTTATCCCCAGCCATTTGTTTCAGGTTCTGCATGTAGGAGTTGGCAAAGCCTCCGGTGCTGTTCCATTTAATTTGGAATCTATAAACAATTGCATGGTTAGATGGGGGAAGGTGGAGGAGATAAATAATAGTAAGGTTACAATTAATTTACATTCTCTTAAAATTTCTCATGATGTCATTCTGAACGAAGTGAAGAATCCTACGAGATCCTTCGCTAAAGCTCAGGATGACAATCGTGAATTAACAGTTAGCAAAGAAAAAATACCATTTGATCCGAAAATTGTTGAAGGATTAAAAATCGGCGATACAGTCGCGGCTCACTGGAATATGGTTATTAAAATTTTAACAAAAGAAGAAGAACGAAAACTTTCTTTCTGGACTGGAAAAGTAATTCAAAATATTATTCTACCATTCGATCGGTTGAGATAATATACTATAGGTAGTATAATTCTTACCTATATGTCGGGCGGGAAAAAAGAAAAAGAACAACCTTCAAGATTTTCTGTATCAGTAGAGAATCCACAAAATATCTATCGGCATTTAAGTAATCAAATGCCCTTTCTGGTCGATGCTGAAGATCAACAATATTCTGAAGATATTGATCCTGCTGATCTTCCTTCATGTGATGCAATTGAAGATTTAAGCAGTACCATACTGGATGGAAGTCTATTTTCAGATGAGACTACATGGGTAGAAATAGATAGGGGAATTGGAAGAGAAGGGTTAATAGGATGGGATTTACATTCCATAATATTTTTTCAAGTCAAAAAGACCCCCTTGACAAATTTTTATTCTTCGGAACGGGTTAGTAATATTAAATCATTATTAAGAACAAAAGGATTTGACGTAAACAGTAGCGTTAATCGTATGAGCAATTTATATGTATACAATAAAGAGAGAAATATTGCAGTGGACGTAGATTTTGGTTATTCTAGCCTGAAAGATTTAATGCTTGGATTAGTGGAGACAGATAGAAGGAAACTTGGTTTAACTAAAGAAGAATATTCTCATTTAGCAACTAAATTTTTAGACAACCCAAATTATGAAGAAAGAGAAGCTATTCAGGAAAAAGCGGAAGAGCAATTCATCTCCGAAAAAGTAGAACCCGCGATCTCTAGAATGAATATCAGCTTAACTCTATTTTCTAGCAATAAAGAAGGTCAAATCGGTGTTCTGGAATTTCCGGAAGACGAACAGTCTTTTGTAGAATCGGTACGATTTTACGCAAGAACTTATGAACAGGTTTTAAAAGCATTGTATCAAGAAGCAGGATTAAGTTTGCCCCAAAATCCAGTCGTGTTAAAACTTCCTTATACTATTAACACAAGATTACGCTTAGATTAGTTGGTTGAGGTGTAGTGCCACTCTTTTTTCATTGCAAAGAAAAATATTCCTACTCCTAAAAGCATAACCAATGATTGAATAAGCAAGGTGCTATTCCAAGTGTGAGTTACAAATAACGCGGAAAGAACGTTTGTGACTAGTGTTCCCGCAACCAAAACGGATGCAACAGTAATTGCGGGAGCAAATTTTAAAGCCCTGTACCAGCTCATGACGTAACAGAGTAAAATAACTACGGTTAAGATCATCCAAAACCATTGTGTTGAATTAAGAGCAGTAACTTTTGCCAAACCGGAGGGTGCGACAATTACTGCTGCGCCCAATAAAATTAGAGATCCGAACCCCATCCTGGCGGCTGTTACTATATCTGGATCAACCCCGATTGAATCGGGGCAGGTTGCTATCAATATTTTTTTTGCCAGAATATTTTCGACCGCCCAGAAAATTGTAGCAATTAACACAAAAAGTTCGCCTTGAGAAAATGTGAATCCTTTAAATCCGCCGACAAAAAAGTTACTTATAAAAAGAAGTAGTACCGCAACAATTTGCATTCGTGATAACCTTTCCTTTAACAAAGGCATAGCAAGCAAAGCTACCCAAACAACCAAAGTCTTATGGATGAGAGCTGCGTTAATTGCAGGAATCTGGGAAAGTCCGGTAAAGTAAAGATAAAAAGGAATAGATCCGCCGATTATTCCGATTAAAATCAAGTAAATAATCTCGCGCCTATTTAAATTTCTAATCAATCTCCATTTTCTTGTTGCAAGAATAATTCCGACAATTAAAAGCCCTACCCCCACATTTTTTGTCGCAGTAAAAACTAGCGGCGGTTGAATTGCACCAACAGCAAATTTGTTAACAAAAATTGATATCCCCGAGATAAGGGCAGTGATAAGAGCGAGGTAAATGCCTTTTGCGTGATTGGTTAACATACTTTAAAAAAACTCTAAATTCTAGTATCGAAATTCGAAACAATATTAAAATAAAAAAACAAATTAAATCTAAAACTTTTTGATATTTGAATTTTGAATATTAGAATTTGTTTCGTATTTTGAATTTAGTGTTTCGTATTTTAATTTAGCTCGGCCACACTTGTTTTCCGGTTTCAGTGTCCGTAATAACTATTGCTTTTGTTGGGCAAGATTGCGCCGCGAGCAATATGTTCTCCGGCACGTCATTTCCACTTTCCTGGACTACGGCTTTGTTTTCATTATCCAGCTGAAACACACTTGGAGAAACTGCAACGCAGGAAGCAGCTCCAATGCAAAGGCTTCTAACCACTTTAACTTTATATTTTCCGATTTGAACTTCTTTATCTCCTGTCCCCTGAGCAGGCTGTGATGGTTGGCCGGGCGGAGGAGTTTGTGGTGACTGTTGATTATCCATAATGATAAAAGTATAAATACTTTGAAAAATAATTTCAAGAGGAATTTGTAAATTTGTAAATTTTGCTTAATTAAATTTTATTGCCAGGTTCAAAACTTCTTTTGTTCCGGGAAGAGTTGGAAGTTTTAGTACTTCATCAATTCTTATCCAATCAATTTTTTCTACATGATGGTCTTTTAGAATTTTTCTCTGTCTGACAAAGTTGCACAAATATACCAAACATAAAGTTTGCTGTACTCCCCATTCATATTCCCAATAAGATGTTTGGACAAAAGGAAGAAGTTTTTTTATTTTTATTACAACTCCTGTTTCCTCCAGTATTTCCCGAGCAACAGATTTTTCCGGTGTTTCACCAAAATTCACTTTTCCTCCCGGAAATTCCCATTTCAGATGTGCTTTAGGGCATTCTTTTTCATTTCTTAAAACCATGAGTACGCAACCGTCTTTTATAACACATCCGGAAAAAACTGCAATTTGCTTAGCTGCTTTTTTCATAATCTTTACTTGTATATAATCAATAAGTATTTTACAAAATTATATCAACAAATAGTATAATAAGGTATATGGATGCGATTGAAGCAATAAAATCAAGGCGATCAATACGTGCATGGACAGGTCAAAACATCACGGATGATATTCTTTCACAAATATTAGAAGCCGGACGCTGGTCACCAAGCCCTTTAAATTCCCAACCCTGGCACTTTATTGTTGTAAAAGAAAAAGAAACAATAGAAAGTTTGAGTTTGAAAGCACAAGAAGGTAGTTTTTTACAATTTACCAATACCTGTATTGTGATCACTGTTAATAAACATAATTCTTCTCTTACTGATAAGAACGATGCACATGCGTCCCTGATTGTTTGGCTAGAAAAACATGATCAATATGTGTATTCCGCGGTGTGCGCATTGCAAAATATGTGGTTGGCTGCTTGGAATCTGGGATTGGGAGGTTGTTGGGTGACGGTGGATGAAGAAACTACGCGTGAGATTTTAGAAATTCCAGATGACCAAGTTATTATAGGCAGTCTGGCATTGGGGTATGTAAAAGGAACATCTGTTCCTCACAGAGAACTTGACCGCAAACCGCTTTCTGAAATAGTCTTCTTTGAAAAATACGGAGTAAGGAGATAATAACCTTGTTTTTTTAGCAGAAATTAAAGTACATTTGGTGTAATTGCCTGATCGTTAAAATCAGTGCTCAAGTAATCCTCGAAGATCATGTTCCAGATTCTCATTAACCATTCTTCTTGCTCTTGTTAGAAATTCTTGATCACGGGATAGTCTCCTGTATCTAGCTAAAGCAGAGTCCAAATTATAAAATTCCTCTAGTGGTTTATAATTAATATGAATAGCATTACCATTTCCAGACATTACTTCATGTGCTATATCTTCTAGTTTCCACCATCCTACTATTGCACAAAATTTTCCATAAGGAGCAATTGAGCATCTGAAATCATCGCTTTGTTTATATCTTGTCCAATCAGTGCGATCTACCCAGTAGTCTACATCATTATACGGTTTTGTTTTATATGTACGACTTAGCCTCTTCCTGTTACAATATTCGAGAAAGGAAGATCTTTGTAATCCTTCTGATTCTATTCCATTTATACTGGGTATAGGAGAAGGAGCACTTTCTAATGTTATTGGGTAGCTAACAAATCCAGAAAATAGATCTATGCCAAGAGGAGTTTTTAAAAATACTCCATTAAGGGCATAATGTGTATCGTCCCTTACTTTGCATGTGTATCCGCGTCCATCTGCATCTTGACCTATTCCTTCTTTTAAATACGAAGAATAATGCGTAACGATTCTAGCACCCTTATCAAGTTTGCCCTTCCCTTTAAAAACAACTTGATTTATTTCTCTAAGAGTTTCTCCACCTACTGATGAACTTATAGCTGTTAATTCTTGTGATATTCCCTCAGCCACAGCAGGCATTCTTTGCACGTATGTTTCTTTTGATCTCGCAAGTCTAATACGTTCTTCAGCTTCTTCTTTTAATCTTTTTTGCTGGTCTAATCTTTGTTGTAGTTTCAACGCTTCTTCTTTCTCTCTATCACTTCTTAATTTTCTGTCTATATCTGCCCTTAATCTTTCCCACATGACGCGATTATATCATGTAGTATGAAAATAGCAATAAAAAGCGGAATTAATTCTTTATCAAGTATATTTTTTAAATAGGTCGTCTAGGTTTCTTTTGACAGGCGGGTTTTCAATGGATATGATTATTCTCTCCAGGTATATTTTCTTTCTTTTGTAAGTAAAATATCTTTAAAAGAGGGGTATGCGGTTATTCCGGATCCACTGTTAATTTCATCCTTATAGTATTCAGTATCCTGAGTTAAAAAATTACCATGATATCTGATTGTCGCTTTATCAGGTGATTCAACAATAATACTCCTGCCTACTATCCTATTCCGTCGTTCCCTAATAAATCTACCCGCCCAAACCCTATCTAAGGTCTCTTGTGTTCCTGGAGCAAGTTCAACCGGTTTTCTTTTAATAAGCCCGAAAAGGTAAGATTCTCTTCTTTCAATTACCATAGCGCATATTTTAATACTTCTTTTGTAATCTGTCAAAAACCCTGAAAGCTTGATTTTAGACGTCCTATAATATATAATTGCTTAATATGGTCAAGGTAGATTATGAAGGTCGAATAAGACAGACAGATGAATTTCTTAGAACTAAACAGGCAGAAATAGATGCTTTGAGCAATGAATTGAGTGAGTTAAGAACGAAGAGAGAAATGGCTATTGTTTCTTCAAAAGTTAAAACAACTGATTATAAGCCGGCAAAAACTCACTCCTCATCAAGAACTGGAGATGGAGTTTCAAGAAGACAATTTCTTAATCTGTCTATAGCTGCAGGCATATTACTAAGTAGCGTTGCTATTGTTAGGGGATTTGCTGAATTAGATGAAAAACCATCTGTTGAAAGAGCTTTATCAGAAATAGATAAAGGTAAGAAGTTACCTCCTTCGGGAATATATAAAGGCAAAATATTTATAAGGAAAGGGGCTATGGACATAAGATGTATCCCTGTATTTGACCCAGCAAAAAGAGATTATTCTGATGTTAAATGGGATGATATAGAATCGATCGGTGATCTTGCTCTGACTGGTGTTGAATCTTTTTCTGTCGAAAACCCATATTATTCAACAGGAATTGATCCTGATAAGCCGAACGATCCCAAAAGTACATCTCCCTGGATGAAAAGTAAAGGAAAATGGAAAGTATATAGTACTTTTAGGACACATTTTGTAGAAAAAGAAGGCGATCTCTTCATAAATATTGGTGCTAAAAACGAAACCATGTTAGAGGCAGGCGGGGAATTTGTGGAAATTGGAAGAAACAGTAAAGGGGAGTATGTTCGTAAAGCGGATTTAAAACCAGTAAATGAGGTTTTTGAAAATATAGGAAAAGTTGAAGTTGTAGAACAGTAATTTGCTTCGTATTAAAAATATTTCTTAAATAATTCTTCCAAATTTCTTTTAACAGGTGGATTTTCGATTAATGGTTTTTCGGATAATTGCGGAATTTGGGACTCATAACATGGTTTGTCTTCTTGATAAAAAACACCAAGAGCGATTTGTTTTGGTCCCCATTCCAGAGATTTTTTAAACGCTTCTGCTTTGTTTGTTGCGTCATGTTTTTCATCAAGATAGTAAGTATTTTCCTGGAAATATGCATGGGTATATTCTTTATTGAATGTCACGCAAGGCTGAAGAATATCAACAATAGACAGTCCTTTATGTTCGTTCGCGCGAATCATTATATCTGTCATTTGGGGAATATTTCCCGCATAAACGCGGGCAACAAAAGTGGCACCTGATGCTATGGCTAAAGTTAAAGGAGAAATCGGCCAGTCGGGATTGCCTTGTGGAGTTGATTTTGATTTGAATCTATGCGGGGAAGTTGGTGTGGTTTGTCCGGTTGTTAAGCCATAAATAGCATTATCATGAAGAATAATTGTTAAATCATGATTGCGACGAGCGCTATGCACAAAGTGGTTTCCTCCTTCACTAAGGCAATCTCCATCACCTGTAAAAACAAACACGTTTAAACGGTGATTTGCAATTTTTATTCCTGTTGCAACCGGAATAGCCCGTCCGTGTAAGCCTTCAAAAGAAGTTATTTTTGTAAAATTTATAATATGACCATGGCAGCCGATTCCGGCAACCAGAACTGAATTGGTATTGTCCCACCCCTTTTTAACACACGCGTTTTTAAATGCCGCCCAAATGGTAAAGTTCCCGCATCCCGGACACCAGTTGGGAGAACAGAGTGTGGTTAGGTCTTTTAATTCAGTCATAGTTTAACAAAATCCGAAATTCAAATATCGAAATTCGAAACAAATTCAAAATTTTAATATTCAAAATACAAAACTGTTTTTAAATTTCTGATTTTGATCATTTAATATTGTTTCGTATTTCGGATTTAGTGCTTCGAATTTATTTTATAGTACTATTTATTTTCTCAGCTATTTCCTCCGGAAAAATTGGTCTTCCATCATATTTTAACAGTTTATCCGTAATTTCTATTCCCGTCTTTTCTCTAATTAAGCCGGCCATTTGTCCTGAAAAATTGCATTCAACATCAATTATGTGTTTGGCTTTTGTTAAAATATTTTTTATTGCCTCAGCCGGAAACGGATTTAGCCACGTGATATGCAAAAAATTGACATTGTTGTATTGTTTCATTGCTTGTAATATGCTTCCCTTGTTGTTTCCCCAGGAAACAATGGTGATATCCGCGTCAGGCGGTCCAAAAAGTTGAGGTGATTTCATGTCCTCTTTTGTGCAAGTTGTGAGTTTATTCATTCTTTTTTTCATCTGAGAGTTGCGATTTGCTGCTTCTTCATTGGATAAGCCTTGTTCGTCATGTTCGTCTGAGTTGGCAACAAAAAAGTTACCGGTTCCGGGAATAGTACGCATTGATATTCCGCTATCTTCAAGGCTGAAACGTTTATAATCCGGCAAATTTTGGGAAGAAAACTTTCCCCGCGAAGTTTCATAGGAAGAAATGTTGAAAACAGGAAAACTTTGATCATCCTCACAGATATTTTTATCAATTAATAAAACTACCGGAGTTTGGTATTTATCTGCCAGGTTAAATGCCTGCATGGTAAGGTCAAATGCTTCTTTGGCGTCACCTGGGGCAAGCACAATTCTTGGAAAATCTCCCTGATGGGCGTGCAGCACAAACCTGAGATCTCCCTGCTCGCTCCAGGTTGGAAATCCTGTTGCCGGGCCCGGCCGCATTCCAAGAACTATGACAATGGGAGTTTCAGTCATTCCGGAAAGTCCATAGGCTTCTGTCATGAGACAAAATCCGCCGCCTGATGTTGCGGTCATGGAGCGGACCCCAGCAAAAGATGCTCCGATTGCCATGTTAATCGCAGATATTTCATCCTCAGGCTGTTTATAAACATATCCGTATTTTTCCTGATAGGAGGCCAGGACATGCAGAATATTAGAGATTGGTGACATTGGGTAAATAGCTGCGAATTGAAGACCTGCGGCAATTGCACCAAGCGCTACCGCGTCATTACCATTCACAACCATTTTGGGAATATTATTTTCTATTGGTGTTAATGTTTTTTTAAAGTTCTCTGCAAAATTCTCTTGGGCAAAATTAAAACCTGCTTCCGCTGCCTGCTGATTCATCGTTGCCACTTTCGGATCTTTGTTGGCAAATTCTTCATTAATCAGGTTTTTAAGCATTGAAAGATTTCCGTCTAAAATAGCCGTTGCCGCGCCCAGCGCGACGGTGTTACTTAAAAGTTCACCGCCTCCGGCGGAATTCGCGAATTTTGACAATGGTACAGGATATAAATTAACCCCTTTTTCTACTTTTGCAATATCAAAACTTTTTTCACTGTCAAAAAGAACTCCGGAACCGGCAATAAGCTCGCCGCTATGTAAATTAATTGTTTGTTGATTTAAAGCTATCAAAAAATCCGTCTTTTTGGAGGGTGCAGTAACTTCTTCAGAAGATACGTTTATCTGCATTACATTATGTCCTCCCCGTATAAGTGAGGGGTATTCCGTGTAGGTGTAAGTGTAGTATCCTGAACGCGTAGCAACTTTGGCAAGCATGAGTCCTGCCGATTTTATTCCCTGGCCGGCCTGACCACCGATCTTTAAAGTAAAAATATTCTGGTTGACCATTTTTAGTTAAAAGTTCAAATTTAAAAATTAAAAGTTACAGTTCAAAGTTAAAAGTTTAGTAATTTTAATTTTACATTATAATTTTGCACTTTACATTTTGAAATTAGAATTTTTCCGAATATATCCGTTCCTTCGGGCAACCTTTTGATAATAAAATATTTGTTGCTTCCTCAATCATTGCTTTATTTCCGCAAAGGTAGGCAGAGCATTCACTGGCATTAGAGAAATCTTTATTTACCAGTTCAGTGATATGTCCGTTTAACCCCTGCCAGGATAAGTCAGGCTTGGAAAGAGCGAGTTTAAAACTGAAATTAGAATGCTCTTCTGATAATTTTTTAAAATAATCCTGCCAGAAAACATCCGAATTATAACGCAACCCAAAATACAAAGTTGTGGGTAGTTGGACGTTTTTCTCTTTTAATGCAGACTCAAGCATGCATCTTAAAGGGCTGCAACCGGAACCCGTTCCTAAAAATAAAAGATGTTTTGCGCCATCATCAAATTTAAGAGTAAATGTTCCAAATGGTCCAAGGTAAGTTATTTTGTCTCCAACCTTTAAGTTTTCAAAAAACTTGGAACCTAAACCTCCTGGCGTTGTATCAATAAGCAAGAAAAAACTATTCGGATTTTCACTTCCGGCAATTGAATAAGAATTAATCCGCTGGTTTGCTACTTTGACGCTTATATATTGCCCCGGTTGGTAAACAAGCGGCGTTTCCGATTCAAAAACAAAGTAATGGAATTTACCTGCAACAATAGTGTGGGTAATAGTTGTTGCTACATGGAATTTAGGCGCACTGACTATTTTTTGCTCTCCCTGTTCAAGAACAACTTTTCCGTCAACTGCCCAAGCATCATTAAGAGTTAAAATAACAGGGTTAATTTCAATTTCAGAAACCTCAGGGAGCATTTCTGCCAGTTTGACCAGGCGATAAATTAACTCGTAAAGTTTATCCAGAGCATAAGGCGGTTGTCCCCGGAAGCCGTTAAGTACCGGAAAAATTTTTGATTCTTTAACAAGCTCCCTTATTTGAGAAATATCAAGAGGCAGAAGATGCAAGTTCCTATCCTGGATCAATTCAGCCAGTCTTCCGCCTGCTCCAAAAAGCAATACATTTCCAAAAGTCGGGTCAACCTTTACTCCAACAATTATTTCAATGCCGCTCATTATTTCTTTCTGAATCTGAACCTTTACGTGCTCTTTGATTTCCGGATCCAACTGGTGGGAGATTTTCTGTTGTAGTTTATTCCATGCGTCTTCGAGCTGCTCATCATTTGAAATATCTGTAATTACTCCTCCAATATCTGTTTTATGCAATAGGCTGGGTGAAGAAAGTTTTAGAACTACCGGCCAGGCGTTTTGCCGGGCAAAATTTTTAGCCTGGTCCAAATCAGAAATTGCTGAGTAAGCCGGAACACTTATTCCAGCAGATCGCAGAATTTCATTTGCTTCAAGATTATCAAGAGTCTTACGGTTGTTTTTTACTGCGCTTGTTATAATCTCCCGTGCTTTATCAAAAGCGGGTAAAGCAGTTATTTGTTTCGGGTTTTGGAATTGTTTTTTCTGCCATTTTTTCCAGCGCCACATGGCAGCAATTGCTGCGATTGCCCGTTCAGGGAAGCGAAAAGAGGGAATCTTGTATTCATTAAGTTTTTGTTCTCCTTCAACAACTAGATTTCCCCCCATAAAAGAGCAGAAAATTGGTTTTTGATATTTTTCTGACAAATTACCTATAAATTCGGCTGTTTTTTCAATTTGAGTCATGACTTGGGGAGTAAGAATAATAACTAATGTGTCAGCCTGGTTTGTTTGAAGAATAATTTCTGCCGCTTGCCCGTACCGGTCTGCCAATGCATCACCCAAAACATCTACAGGATTAAAGACGCTGGCTGATCTTGGCAAAATTTTTTCCAACTGTTCGCGGGAAGTTGCGTCAAACTCTGCCAGTTCCAAACCTTCGGTTATAACAGCATCGGCACTGATAACTGCCGGTCCGCCGGCATTTGAAATTATAGCTACTTTTGGCCCTTCAGGCGCATTTTCCCAGGCAAACGCACGGGATAAATCAAAAAAATCTTCAAGAGTCTGAGCGCGTGTTATTCCTGCCTGGTGTAAAGCAGTTTGTAAAACCGCGTCTTCTCCTGCAATTGCTCCTGTGTGAGACTGCATAGCGTGTTTGGCGGCTTGAGTTTTTCCCGGTTTTAGAATAAAAACTGGATCTTTTTGAGAAATTTCTTTAGTGATTCGGAGAAATTCTTTACCATTTGATATAGATTCTAAATATAATCCAATCGGACGGACTTTTGATAAGCCTTGTGCATCAACCTGGGAAGAGTTGTTTTGAGAAAGGCTTTGAAAATACTGCAGAACGTCATTTTCATTAATAACCGCTTTATTTCCTAATGTAACAAACTGACCGAAGGAAAGACCGCTTGATTTGCACCAATCAAAAAGGCTTGCGGCAAGCGCTCCGGATTGAGAGATAAAACTGAGATTACCGGATTTTTCAACAAGTTCTCCAAAAGTAACATTAACGGGATAAAGGTTATTTACAAATCCCAAACAGTTAGGGCCCAGTAAATTAATTTGAAATTTTTTTGCAGCATTTATTAGGTTTTTTTCCAGTTTTTCCCCGTCTTCTCCGGTTTCTTTAAAACCGGCGGAGAAAACAACCGCGTTCTTAACCCCTTTTTCTCCCAGCTGGCTAAGGATTTCCGGAACCTGTACCGCCGGAAGAGCAATGACTGCAAGATCAGGAATTTGAGGAAGACTATTAATATCAGGATAGGATCTCAAATTATTAATATTATCGGTATTGGGGTTTACGGGAAAAATTTGCCCGGTGAATTTTGAATCGATGATATTTTTCAGAACAATTGCTCCCACTTTTTCCGGTGAACGGGACGCGCCAATAACTGCTATAGATTTTGGAGAAAAAAGATTGGACAGGTTGGAAGACATGATATTAGTCTAACTGATTTTTAGCCTTCAGTCAAAGGTTTAATAGGAATTTGGTATAATCTTGTTATGGTTAGTGTAAAAAGCAAGTCTAAAGAAGTTAGAGAGATTTCCTGGTCAGACTCAGTGTGGTTTTTTGATATTGACGACACGTTGATAAATACAGAAGAAGCATCTCTGGATGGGTCAGAAGGTGTAAGAAAAGTAATTGAGGCTCATTTAGGGGAGGAAAAAGCAAAGGAAATACAGGAAAATTTCAATAAAATATTTCAGCTTATGGTTTCAGGATACAGAGTTATTAATAACGACTGGTCAAAGGTTGAAGGCGGAAAAGAAGCGTTTGATGCTTTACTTGCCAAAGTTGAAAATTGTCAGTCTCAGGTAAAACAAAAATACTCAGCTGTTAAAAAATGGAGCAGGGAAATGTTTATAAAATTTGCAGCAGATCAGGCGGGCGCCAACCTTACCCCTGAAATAATTAATGAGGCAGCAGATAGTTATTGGTTGACTTTGACAGAAAAAACGATAGTGTATCCACGTGCTTTAGAACTTATTAAAGAAATTAAAAACCATAATCGTCCAATCTTTCTTTTTACAAGCAGCGATGCAAGGCTAAAAATGACAGATGGTGGTCAGTTTGAATACGATCCTGAATATTCAATGGCTCTAAAAAGAGAAAGAATTGAGTTACTAAGAGAAAAAGGAGTTAATTTTAATATTGTGTCCATTGGGGATCCCGAGGACAAACCTCATCTGGATTTTTTCCAAAAAGGATTGCAAATGGCGGAAGCGGATCTTGGAAAGCCGGTCGCATTAAGCAATGCCATTATGTTTGGTGACTCATTTGGAGGAGATTTGCAAACTCCAAAGGAAAAGATGGGTTTTGGAATGGTAGTTCTACATCAAAAGGGAAAACAAACAACAGACGTTAATGATGCCCATCAGATAACGACCGGAAATTTACATGATGTAATACAATATTTAAACTGATTCTTCTAAAAATGTTAAAAAAATCCTCAGACATAAAAAATTCTAAAGAAAGGTTTAAGCTTATTCCTGCAGTTTATTTGTTTTTAATAAAAAATAATAAAATTCTTCTTTTAAAAAGATTCAATACAAGTTATGAGGATGGAAATTACAGTGTGATAGCAGGGCATCTTGATGGAGAAGAAACAGCTTTACAAGCAATTGTAAGAGAGGCAAAAGAAGAAACAGGCATATCTCTCAATAAAAAAGATATCTCCTTTATTCATATAATGCACAGAAAGTCATCAGAAGAAGAAAGGATGGATTTGGCTTTTATTGCCCGCAAATGGAGAGGAAATGTAATAAATAGAGAATCGAACAAATGCAGTGAACTCAGATGGTTTTCTTTAAAAAGACTTCCTGAAAATATTGTTCCTTGTGTAAGAGACATACTGTTCAATTATCTGACAGGTGTGTATTATTCAGAGTTTGGGTGGAATAAATAAAATGGCAGACAGCAAAAAATATATTAGAAAAGTTCAAACCTCAGTGACCAATTTTTTATACTGCGGCAATCACTATTTGTTTGTTCACAGAGATTCTCATAAATGGATAGACGCAAACAGATTAAATGGAATCGGCGGCAGGGTAGAACCCGGAGAAAATTACTTAAATGCGGCAATTCGTGAAACAGAGGAAGAAACTGGCTATAAAGTAACGCCTTCTGATATTAAATTGTCTGGAGTTATTAAACTTGAAGGAGGATACAGAGAAGATTGGGTAATGTGTTTTTTCAAGATTGAAGTTTCCCATAAAAATATTCCTCGAGGGAATAAAACAGAAGATGGAGATTTAATTTGGATTCATAAAAATAAAGTTTTGAAAAGCGGATATGAATTAGTTGATGATTTAAATTATTGTTTTAAAGATATCGTTTTGGGAAAAGAACTGTTTTTTATTACGGCTCAGCTTAATGATCAGCAGAAAATATACAAAACCAATATCGCAAAATTGAAAATATGATTGTAGCAGTTGGTTCAAAAAACAAGACAAAAATAAATCCGGTTAAAAAGATTTTTTCCAGACATTTTAAAGATATTAAGGTTGTTGGCGTTAATGTGCTATCAGGAGTCAGAGATCAACCAATGGAAGATGGGGAAACATTTAAAGGTGCATTAAACAGGGCAAGTCAGGCTTTAAAAAAAATTAAGGATGCAGAGTATGGTGTGGGAATAGAAGGAGGATTCCATAAATATTCATACGGTTGGTTTGAGAGGTCTATAGTTGTAGTCGTAGACAGAAACGGAGATATTGGCATAGGTTCATCAGGAGGGGTTGTGATGCCTGAAAAAATAATAAAACGCATAAAAAAAGGAGAAAATTTGTCTCAGGCAATTGATGCGACTTTTGGAACAAAAAATATTGGTAAGGGAATCGGAATGTTTGGCGTTTTTACGAAAGGCGCCGTAACAAGAACTAAAGCAGTGGAACACGGGGTTGCTTTTGCGCTGAGCCGTTTTTTACACAAAAATTTATATCAGGATAAATAAGTTATGGATAAAAAATTTGTATCAAGAGCCGGTTTAAAACTGGAACACGCATTGAAGTTTTTTAATATCAGCGTAAGGAGCAAAGTTTGCGCGGATTTAGGTGTTAGCACCGGAGGATTCACGGATTGTCTTTTGCAAAACGGCGCGAAAAAAGTTTACGCGGTTGATACGGCTTATGGGGTTCTGGAATGGAAAATAAGGCATGATCCACGCGTTGTAACAATGGAAAAAACCAATGCTTTATATTTAACATTGCCTCTTGTAATGGATTTTATATCAATAGACGTAGGTTGGACGCAACAAAAACTTATTGTTCCGCGTGCTGTGGAGTTATTAAAAAATAATGGAGATATTGTTTCGCTCTTGAAACCTCATTATGAAGCAGATAAGTCATGGAGGAGAAAGGGGACGCTGCTGGCTGAGTTTATTCCAAAAACAATAGATAAAGTTAAAAATGACCTTTCAAATTTAGATCTTGAGATTCAGGGCATAACTCAATCTCCGATTATTGGCTCAAAGGGTGGGAACATTGAATACTTAATGTGGATAAGGAAGATTTAATTGTTTGAAAGTATTACAATAGTTATATGGATCAGAATTTAACATGTCCTTATTGCAAATTTAATATTACTCCCAACATATATTTTTGTCCCAATTGCGGAAAAAAGCTAAAAGACAAACCTCTTTCAACAAGTACCTTAAAACAAACCGGCGTTTATTTAGTAAGCCTGCTGATTCCGCCGTCCGGATTATGGTACGGTTATAAATATTTAAAACAGGGAGATTATAAATCAAAAATTATCGGAATAATTGCCGTAGTTATAACCCTAGTTTCTCTGATTTTTACTGTTAAACTTACTGTGGATGTTATAAATTCCGTGAATCAGTCGTTGAACAAATATCAGAGTTTAGGATTTTAACATCTGAAAACACTCCTTTTCTTTCATGCTTCTTACCTTCTTTTAGCTCTTTTTTGGGTAAATAAGCTTATTATCATTCAAATACTACCATATGAAGTCCCAAGATTTTTTTAACTATACAGTAAGTGTTGGATTTATTGTTTTGGTGATTTTTTCATCTTTAGTAGCGTATAGGACTGTGGAGGTTTTCAGGTCCGTGAAAAAATTAATAGACAGAGTTGGTAATGCAAAAATGACGGACTCAACAGGATCAATAATTATAAGCGGTATTACAGCCTTGATAAGTAGAATTTTTGGAAAGAGAGGTGATAAAAATGCAAAAGAAAGAGGATGATGAAAAAAAAAGGGAATATCTTCTAAAACTGCAGGGATGGTTGGCGCTGCAGCAGGGGCAGTAATTGGTGCCGTTGCAGCAACTGCGCTTTCTAACAAAAAAACAAGAGAGAAAGTGAAAGAGAAATTGGTAGGAATTAAGGATCAAGCGATGAACATGATGCAAAAGATGGGTGAGGATGTAAAAGAAAAGGGAGGAAAGGTGAAAGGCAGAATTGAAGAAGGTACTAGAAAAACCAATAAAAAATGACCAATCCCTCAGAATTTTTCTTACTAATGCATCTCTAATTCTCTTTGCAGAGATCCCCGCGTTTTTAAACGCGGGGGTGAATGCATGCCCGGAGC
>Ga0155147_102_pt1 | contig 16182 bp, 17 predicted proteins | sample RifCSPhighO2_01_FD_106115 | JGI IMG/M metagenome (GOLD analysis project Ga0155147, IMG submission 106115) | Candidatus Levybacteria bacterium RIFCSPHIGHO2_01_FULL_36_15
TTTTGTTTTTCTATCTCTTTCAATGCAAATACCAATTTAAAGATATTATAGTTCAAACCAAACACTAAACTGCTCATTGGACTTTTAAGAAGACCAACAAATTTTGCAAGCAGTATTTCTCTTGACTCAACATTGGCAAGATCAACAATTGTTGATTCATCTATAAGCTTCCCCTCAAAAATACCGAATTTTATTTTGGGAAGATTATATTTTTTGAAAATTGCATAAAGCGCTTTTGCTGCTTTTACCGGATCATCATTAGCAAAAAGCGTGGCAAACGGACCATGAAGTTTGTCTGAAAGGTCAAAATTTTTCTCTTTTAACGCCAAATTAACAAGAGTGTTTTTGATAATAGAAAGATCCGTATCTATTTCACGGAAAACGCTTCTTGCTTCTTCCAGCTGTTTGTGGGTTAAGCCCTGATAGTCAACAAAAAATACCGCCTTGGCGCTATCTAACTTCTTCCGTGCTTTCTCAAGTTGTTCTATGTTTTTTTGTTTTGCCATAAAAAAACGCTCACTACCGAGCGCTTTATCAATTAAAATGATATTTCCTCGGTAGGCTTTTGCTTTTTAATCCCGATTTAATCGGAAACCTACTGTCTTGGGACAAGGAATAGTTTAGCAAATTAACCTCTGGTTGTCAATAAACCGCTTTGTTGACAAAAATATAGGGATTTATGTGCTGAAAATTTTGAATTTTCAGTTAAAATGGGATAAAATTACCTTGTTAATTTTAAAATATTTATGGCACTGGAAATATGTCGTTATTTTGATGGAAAAGCCTGCTCAAGAGAAGGAGTAAAGGAATGTATTCTTTTCAGGCAATTTAAATCTGCCGTACATAAGCTAACTAAAGACTCAGTAGAACCTGAAAAAACAAGAGAGGATATAATTTATAGCAAGGAACGTACAGACAGCCTGGGAGGAAAATACGGGTGTCCTCATTATCTGCCAGGAGTTTTAGGAGATGCGACCGGAGAAATTGTTGATGAAGCATTATCTCAAATCAATGCTGTTAATTTGAAAAGTGCCCAAAAACCTTAATAGATTAGTGATTTTGCCTGATCACTTCATATAAAACAATTCCAAGACTCACCATTACATTAAGACTAATATTTACTCCAAACATGGGAAGTTCAACAATTGTGTCGCATATATCTAAAACCTTTTTAGATACTCCGCTCGTTTCATTTCCCACAACAAGCGCTACCGGAAAACCATAATCCGCCCTATCATAAGGAGTGCTTTTGGGACTTTGTTCAACCGCAACTACTTTTAAATTTTCAATTTTCAACCCCGATTTGATCGGGGTCAATTTACATTTTTCAATTGCGGAAACTGCAGTTTCCGAATATTCCCAATCCACCCACTGCCATGTATTAACAGAAGCCTTTTTAATTCTGGAGTTTGGAGGCGTTTCAGTCTCACCACAGAGAAAAACTTTTTCCGCAGCCACAGCATCTGCCAATCTAAAAATGGAACCTATATTATAAGTGTCCCAAACATTATCAAGAATGATAAAAATCGGGTTTTTCTTGATTTTTTTAATATCTCCTGCTTCAGGAACTGTTGTTCTTAACTGTTTCGCGCCAAGCTTCATGCTTTTTATAATATCAAAAAGAACTTTAAAATCAAAATCAGATTAATCATGCCGCAATGTTTACCGGCTTCTCAATTATAGAATTTTCTTGTATACTTAAAGTTTATGAAGGGATTAATATTGGTTGAGTCTCCCACAAAGGCAAAAACTCTTTACAGGTTTTTGCAGGGCAAATATGATATTGAAGCTTCCATGGGACACGTCCGGGATCTGCCCAAGGGGGATCTGGGCGTGGATACGCAAAACAACTTTTCGCCAAAATATGTGATCCCTAAAGACAAAAGAAAAGTTGTAGAAAAGCTTAAAGAAATCGTAAAAAACTTTGACAAGATCATCCTGGCCACCGATCCTGATCGTGAAGGAGAAGCTATTGCCTACCATCTTTATTATCTGTTGAAAAATGAAGTCAAAGACAGCGTAAACTTTGAGAGAATAGTTTTCCATGAAATAACCCAAAATGCCATAGATGAAGCTCTTCAAAATCCGCGTCAAATAGATAATCATCTTGTATCTGCGCAAACTGCAAGGCGCGTGCTGGACAGAATTGTAGGCTACAACCTTTCACCCCTTTTGTGGCGGAAAATAAAAAGAAATTTATCAGGAGGAAGAGTGCAGTCCGTAGTTGTAAGATTGGTTGTTGAAAGGGAAAGGGAAATTGAAAAATTCAAATCGGAAACCTACTGCCGAATAAATGTATTTTTATCCAAAGACAAAAAGGAGAAAATTGAATTTGCCCTTGTTGAAATAAATAATGAAAAAATTGAAATAACCTCAAAACTGAATTTATATGACGGAGAATATAAATTCACCAAAACTACGCTGGACGCACAAAAAGCAAAAGAAGTAACAGACGATTTGACAAGTAAAAAATTTGAGGTAATGGATGTTGCGCAAAAAGAAACAAAAAGAGCGCCCTTACCGCCATTTATCACCTCTACTCTGCAGCAGGAAGCCGCAAAAAGATTCGGTTTTTCAAGCAAAAAAACTATGCTTATTGCACAGAAATTATATGAAGAAGGATTTATAACTTACCATCGAACCGATTCATATAACCTTTCCGGACAGTTTATAAGTCAAGCAAGACATTTTGTAGAGCAAGCGTTTGGCAAGAACTATTTACATGATACACCCCGAACCTACCAAACAAAATCAAAAATGGCGCAGGAAGCCCATGAAGCAATCAGATCTACAAATACCCAAAGCAAAGAAAAAGAGATTCTTGGGGAATTAGGTAAAGACTTTGCGAAACTTTACGACATAATTTACAAAAGAGTGATTGCGACACAAATGGCAGACGCAATCTTTGAGTCTACTAAAATTGTTGTTAAGGCAGCTTCACCAACTGGTTCCGATAAAATCGGAACTGGTGAAAAGATAGGCAATACTTACCTCTTTGATAAAAGCGGAAGCGTATTAAAATTTGACGGATTCCTGCGGCTTACCGGAATTCCGAAAGAAGAAAATCTTGTACCTGTTCTAAAAGTAAGTGATCTGCTGAATTTTCATGAAGCAAGAATGATAGAAAGTAAAACCAACCCTCCTCCCCGCTACAGCGAAGCAAATCTTATAGCAACTCTTGAGGAAAATGGAATAGGAAGACCGTCAACATACGCGCCTATCATTTCAACCATTCAAGACAGACATTATGTGGAGAAAAGCCCGCCGGCTGGCGGAGGAAAATTCACTCCTACTGTAATCGGAACTACGGTAAATGACTTTCTTGTAAAAAATTTCTCAAGTATTGATGATATACCCTTCACCGCTCAGATGGAAAACAAACTAGATGAAATCGCAAGCGGAAATAATGACTGGATACCAATGATAAAAGATTTTTATAAACCGTTTGAACTTCAATTAGAGTCCGCGGAAAAAGAAGAAAAAACTCAGATTCCGGTGGAGAAAACAGGAAAAACATGTCCCGAGTGTGGCAGTGAAGTGGTTTTAAGAATGGGAAGATTTGGAAAGTTTTACGCCTGTTCCCGCTTTCCTGACTGTAAATATAAAGAGACATTCAGACAGGAAACAAATGCAATCTGTCCAAAAGACGGAGGGAAAATTCTTGTAAGAAAAACAAGAAAAGGGAGAACGTTTTATAGCTGCGAGAATTATCCAAAATGCAAATACGCAGTATGGAAATTGCAGGATGTTGGAAAAGAAGTTAAACCACCCGAGAAAACTGATTTAAAGAAAAAAAACTAAATTTTTTAAAGTCTTAAAAGCTTTCTTGATAAGAAGAATCTCTATCTGTTACAATATTTTTGTATGAGCATGGAAGACGGTGGAGGTATTCCGCCTGAATTACAAAGAGAATTAGAAAGAGATAATTTGCAGTTGGAAGCAGAACGAGCTGCAATGCCGGTAATGCGTCTTATAAGACTTGCGAAAGCATCAGTGGCCTTGCGAGGTGGCGCAAGAATTATAAATTGGGACAACAGGTTCACAACTGCATCAAAAGAGGAAGATCCGGAAAAACAATGGGGTGAATTTGAAAAACAATGGGACCCCAGTATCAAACCAGATGGAAGAAACAATAATATTGTCAAAGCAAACCTTGCACGGTATGGTACTCTTAAGGAACTTGGTTTTCCTCCAAGTAAAGATAATTCTGCTGTTATTGATCTGGGGCATGGAACACGCATAGGAGTAAGTGAAAGCTGGGTTACAATACATCCTGCATTTAGCAATAAACATCGTAAGGTTTTTCTGATAAAAACAGAACATCCTATTGCAGCTGCCAATGAAACCCCGCAAGTCATGCTTACTCAAAATATTGGCGTAGCAAGAAATCTTGATGAACTGGAGAAAGGAGTTAGAAAAAATATTGCGGAAAATTTACAAAGAGAATTAGCCCGTAGAACCAAACCCGCCTCTTGATTTTTCTTTCATTGAATCAATTTCTGAAAAATTAAATTTTTCCAATTTTACAAATACTGCCTGGGCAATTCTCTCGCCCTTTGTGACAGTTACGTCTTTTTTAGAAAAATTCAGAACCGGAAGTTTAATCTCGTCATTTTCTCCGCAATAATCCTGGTCAATTACTCCCACCCCGTTTGGAATAAGAAGGTTTTTTTTAAGAGGAGTTGAACTTCTGGGTATCAAAAATAAACCGTAGCCTTTTGGAATTTTAATTACCACGTTTAAAGGTATGAGTTTAACTTCAAAAGGTCTAATCACTGTTTCCTGCCGGCAGACAAGATCAAAGCCTATTGACCCATCAGTTTTATATTCAGGCAAGGGCAGAGTTTTATCAAATCTTTTTATTACAACATATATATTTTTCATAATATTTTTTTTGATTTTAACACATTTAAGATATCTTTGTGTATATCTTCACGCGATCTTAGTAAGCCATTTTTTACACAACCTACAACCACCCAATGGGGAAATTTTTTAGATAAATATTGATAAATTTTTTCTGTTTTTTTCAAGTGATCTTTGTCTTTTTCATGGATATCCTTACCTTTACTTCCTAAATATTGCCTTCCTTTTCTATTAGCATTTTTTACAAGTTTGCTTGAAATTTCATGTGGAACATGCAGATAAATCACGATATCTTCTTTGGGGAGTTTATTTACCTCATATTCAAGCTCCATATCCCACTGCAAAAATCTATCTCTTTCTTTTGGGGGAAGCTTTGAAGACTGGTGAGCAAGATTGGAGGGAACATACCTGTTTGCCAGAATAATATTACCGTCTTCCAGCCATTTATTCATATCTGCTTTCGCATCCGCTCTGTCAAGAGCATAAACTATGGAAACAAGATAAGGATTTACTTCTTTTATTGATCCAAATTCCCCTTTTAGAAACCGCGCGACCACTTTACCGTAAAATGAATCATAATACCGCGGAAAATCTATGGTTTGGACAGGAATTTTTGCTTTCTCAAGATAATCTTTTAAAAGCGCAAGTTGTGTGGCTTTTCCCGACCCGTCTCCCCCTTCAATTACAATAAACTTACCCTTGCGGTTTGGCACTTTATTCATTTTTTATAAAACTTTCTTGTGTTTTAATATTTGATTCACAATCGCCAGATGCATTTTTTGCTTACTTTTTTCTCCGTCTATTATAACAAATTCATCCGGAAATTCTTTAAAAAGTATTTTATACCCCTGTTGTATCTTTTTAAGTTTTTCCCTTTTTTCATAAATCTCTTTTATTTTTTTCATTTTTGCCAAACGTTTCATGGCAGTACTTACCGGAATATCAAGACAGAATACTATATCCGGAGCCGTGAATTGATAGTACATGGAAAGGATTCCCTGCGCGATCAGTATCTGGTTTCTTGTGTTTTTGTAATCATACGCGTCACCGGTTATGTCCATCACGCCATATGGAACAGCCGACCAAAAACTTCTATGACTTATTACATTTTTTCCTTCCGCCAGCGCCGGCAGAACTATTGTCTGCTGGTTTTCTACTCTATCCGCGGAATATAAATATTGAAGTGACGCTGAGGGAATCTGTATTTGTGAGGAAAGCACCTTTCTGATTAATTTTCCAACAGTTAAGTTACAGTTTGGCTCGCCTGTCACTACCACCTGCTGTTTATTTTTCTTGAAATATTTTTCTAAAAGCTCAGCTTGTGTAAACTTGCCGCTTCCGTCTATTCCTTCAAAAGCTATATATAAACCTTTACATATATTTCTTTTTAATTCAATATCAAGTTCAATATGATATTTCATTATTCCTCTTTTATGCGGCTTTCTTCAGGTCCTTTTTGTTTTACGTATTTTGCTCCTTGCTTTTTATAATAAGGTACCTGGGCGGGACTTGATAACTGCTCAAAAGACAGCGAACAAATTCTCATTGAAGGATAAAGCGCAACAGGCATTCTTCCCATATTTCCAAGCTCCATAACCACTACTCCTTCCCATCCCGGATCAAAAATAGAAGCCGTAGAATGAACCACAATTCCAAGCCTGCCAAGAGAACTGCGCCCTTCAAGACGAGCCAGCAGATCATCTGATAATTTGAACGACTCTATTGTGCTGGCCAAAACAAAATCACTCGGCTGAAGAATAAATGCTTCACCGTCTTTCACTGTAATTTCACGGGTTACTTCCTGTTTCACCCGTTTATTCAAGGGATCAATATAAGGGTATTTGCTGTGTTCAAATATTCTGAATATGTTTCCCAATCTCAAATCAACAGAGCAGGATCCAAGTTGAGAAGTAAAATCTATAGAAGGGTTTATTATGATCTTTTTATTTTTTAAATATTTTTTTATATCCCTGTCGGATAATACCATAAGTGTATTATAAATGAATTTTATTCTGTTTTGTAGTAGAATATGATAAAAGTAAATCGCAAAAGGCAAAATTAAGGAAATTTTAAAATGGTCGAAAAACGATACCTTAGTTTTAAGATTTGAGTTTTGATATTTTTTATCCATGCCTAAAAAAACAATTATTTTAATTATATTTCTTGCTCTTCTAACTCTCTTTTTTCTGAATCTTGCGTCCATAATTAACAATAATCCTGCAAAACAAAATGAACAGATTACTCCGTCAATTCCAAAAACTAACAAATCCGCGCAGCTGTATTTCAATCCTCAAACAATACTTGTAAAACCCTACACAATAGCAAATGCTTCTTCCGCAATTTTTATAAACGCTCAAAAAAACACAGTTTCAGCGGTACAAATTGAAATTTCATTTGACCCGGAAATAATATCGGTGTCAGATATATCCATACCTTTTGATAAATCATTTTTTGGCACCTCAAGAGATTTTAATATTTTAATAAAAGACATAGATAACAAAAACGGGAGAATTTCATATGGTGCAAAAATGATTGGCGAAAGTACAAAAAAAGGTACGGGAAAACTTCTGGAAATTTATTTCAATACAAAACCCACTAAAATAGCAACTGAAAGTACAGAAATTAAGTTTCTTGAAAAAACTGTTGTAATTGATCCAAAGGCAAATGAATCAGTGTTGGCTAGAGCTTCTTCACTATTTGTACAATTTAACAGCAGTAATTCAGCCATTATTCAGCCATACAACCAACCCTCGAATAACACAAAACCTTCCGCTTCCTCTTCTTCAAAATAATTCAACGATATAAAGTCCTGAAATTGTTTTATCATCATCACCCAATATCAATAGGAGAAGCCGAGCCTCGCGACCTGAAAGGTCGAGTAGTCGACTTAAGAACTACCGTGGATAAACGCAGTTACATAACGAGAAGCAGCTTCACGAATCAGGTCTGGGTTTGAAGAAGAAACTTGTTGAGTTGTATCAAGAAATTGAGGAGGTAACTCTTGTCCTGTAATCATTCTATAAGGAACTGTATATGCTTGCGCCATTGCATCTATTATTGCAGTATCAACTTTAGGAATTGGACCATCACCTTTGAATCCTTTTTCTGCAAGCCATCGTCTTAATATCTCTTTGTCAAAAGTGTCTGGAGTTTTTCCTTCTTTAAATTTTTCTTCATATGTTTCTGCAAGCCAAAAACGAGAAGAGTCTGGCGTATGCACCTCATCAATTAACATAAGATTACCGTCACCATCAATACCAAACTCATATTTTGTATCAACAAGGATTAAGCCTCTATCTAAACAGTGAGTTCTTGCTCGCTCAAATATAGCATAAGCAGCAGATTTTGCTTTATCCCAAGTTCCATCTCCCAATTTACTATCAACAATTTCAAGTGCTCGCTCATCAGATAGCTCTTCGTCATGTCCTGCATCTGCCTTAGTAGTCGGAGTAAGCACTGTTCCCATTGGAAATTCTTGATTAGGCTGCAAACCTTCAGGGAAATCGATACCGTAGATATTCCTTCTGCCTCTATTAGAATAGTTATGATAAACAGATGTAGTGGTTGAACTTCTTGCCATATATCTTCTTAATACCACTTCAACAGGAAGTGTTGCTTGTGCTTGTCGGGCAAAAAGTACATTGGGATGAGGGACAGCAATCATATGGTTTGGCACTACATCTTGAGTTTGCTCAAACCAATATGCTGATAGTAGGTTCAATACTTGCCCCTTGCCAGGAACTGTGCAGACAATACTGTCGTAAGCAGATTGGCGGTCAGTCGTTACCATCACTCTAAATTCAGGGTCTTGCTCATCAATTATCCAACTGTCTCGCACTTTTCCCCTCATAGGAGTGCCAAATTCTGGCATATCTACTTGTAGTAAACCTCTAGCAAAATTTTCTTTTGGTGCTTCAGGTGTTGGTGAAGTTCTTTCAGTTGCCATATTATTTCGCTCCCCGCGATGCTGCTATTTCTTCAAGTGCCATGTCGGTGAGTCGTTCTGCATGACCAATATAAGCTTCAGACGTTAACTCTCTTAATGCTCCTTTGACATCGTTATTTACTTGTAACCCGATTGTGGGCTGCCTAGGAATCGAACCTAGTACTTCTTTCTTATCAGGAAAGCGTTCTACCAGTGAACTAGCAGCCCTAACCTATCAATATAACTTCTCAATATTTTATCAAAAACATGGAAAAAATAACAATTTAAAGCAAAGGTTCCAGTTCCGGAGGCATTTCGTGGTCTTCAAGCTGGCCTCGTTCTTCCCAGATTAAACTTTGCAGTAACCATTCAGCTAAAAATCTAAGTCTTTTAATTTCATTCAGAAGTTTTACTGCTTTTGCCGGATGGTTTCTGACTAGCTGGTAAAAAAGAGTTTCAAGTTGTTTGATCCTGTTGCAAACGGCCTGATGAGTTGCAATTATTCTGCCCTGCCTTGAGCGTCTTTTATATGTCTCAAACTGCCTTAATTTCTGCCACTCACCTGCTTTTATATCATTTTGAAGCTCGGATTCATCCTTAGCCTCATCAAAAATCGGATCAGCTTTTATAGTTTCTTCTTTTACTGTTTCGTTACTCATATTCTAAAGATTCGATTAAAACCTGTATTGACACCGTCATTCTGAACTTGTTTCAGAATCCCATTAGATGCTGAAATGAATTCAACATGACTGTAACTGAAAGGCTTACAATAACTTTCAACCATCATCTACTCTCCCTCCATCTTTGCAATCCATACCGAACACCTTCTCCGCCTAAAACCATAGTCAAACCAATGGGAATGAAAAATCCCACCCCCAAAACCAAACCTCCTGCTGTAATAACACCACCAGCATTTCTGGCGTAACGGAAATTCTTCTCAATATTCCACTCTTGCTCTGCTCCCATAAAACTCCTTATGAGCCAAAGTTTACCATAAAAGAAGGCTAAAATCTATTGAAAATTTATACTATTTAAAGATAAGGTTTTGAGGAAAACACTCTTTTAAACTGAAATGGTTACGTATTCTTGTTTTGGAACAGAATGACTTCTTCAGGAGTCCGTTCAACTCTGACTGCCTTTGCAAATCTCCTTCCGCTTTTGGACTCTCTATTAGTAACCCATGCCGCATGTTTTTGATCATTTCTTGAAAGTCCATGCTTTCTTCTGTCGCGCCATTTCTGGTATTTATCTATCAGTATAATTTGTCCCTGATCTACCGCAGCGCTGCCAAAACCTAAAACCACTCCCGGACCAAATCCCACTAATACACTTACCGCTCCCACACCTAAACCAATGTTACGCGTAACTTTGTTGAAGTTTTTATACTTGCCCACCAAGCCTTTATTCTCTTGCCTAATATCCCGACTTTCAAATTGGGAAGGGAGAGAAAACTCACTATTTCGGGAATATAACGTACTCCAGTCTTTTGTGGACCAGAAAGCTTTATTTTTATTTGTTTCTTGTAAAGTTCTTTTCTCAAGTTCCGCAATCGCCATATTAAATCACCAGCCACAATATAGCATAAATTGAGGCCAAATTCTATGGTTTTTTGTAATAATTATGTAAATTTTAGGGGTTGATTAAGGAAGTTTATACAGAAGTAAAACCGGTCGTAAATTTGTAATCTCTTTTTGCTCCAATTCCCACAATTTCGATGAGAGGCACTGTCTTTTTTACCGGTTCCCATACTTTTGATAAAAGAAGACTTTCATATTTTGAATATGATTTTTTATACGAATCAACATTTCTTAAAGCCAGTTTTTCAAAATTTTTATTATGCAAATTAAGAGAAGAAATTAAAACGGAAAACGAAATTATTAACATAATTGAAGTTAAACTGGAATAAACCGCAAGGCTTCTTAAAGGTGAAATGCCCTTTTTTTGCAATGAATAAGGAGTTAGAGGAAGAAAATTTATATTTTCATAAAAAATACCAAAATATTTATCTATAAAAATTCCGGACAATCTTCTTTTTTTCACATAAAAAGGGAGACATGAGGAAAGAAAATATGACATGGGATTTTCCTGTTTTAATATTTCATCAAAAATATCAAAAACCACCCGCAAAGTTAGCTTAACAGCAAGAGGGTATGATTGTTTCTTGTGCTTAAAAATGTTCACTACCCCATCCAAATGGACTGTTTTCATTTTTTTGTTTCTGAATATATAATTTAAATACAACTCAAGACCGTAACCTTTTCTCCCCATTTTTTTAAGATGCGGAAGCAGATCCCGTCGGAAAAACGCCCTTTCACCTCCAAAAGGTTTAAAAAATGTCCTCTCCATCTTGCCGCACCTGTAACCCACGCTTAAATCATAGCCCTCATCCTTTAAAGGCATAATAAGCTCTTTTATAAGACTATCTTTAAGACCCGAAATATCCGCGTCAAAAAAAACAACAATATCATTTTTTGCTTTTTTTATACCCCTGCTGATTGCATAGGCTTTGCCATGATTTTCTTTGAGATTAATAATTTTAAGGCCTTTTATCTTCTTGATTATGCTTAAAGTTTTATCGGAAGAACCGTCATTAACACAAATTACTTCATCCAAATTCCTTGAGCAAGTAAGGACCTTGAGAACATTTGCTATTTTCTTTTCTTCATTGTAGGCCGGAACGATAGCAGTTGTTTTATAGTGAGATAACTTCCCTGATGCCTCCTGGGTGTATCTCTCAGACAAACTTTGTTCCAGACAAGGACTGCTTTGATAATTTCCCGATAACTTCCTTGGAGCTTTTACTCTACTCATATTAGATTTTATATCTATTTAATTCTAAGAAACTATTTTTAAAAAATCAAGTCATGCAAAAAATAATTTACAAACCGGTTAATTTTTGAAAAATACTACTACCATATCTTCTCCAAATCTTTTTTTAACTCTTTTGACAGAAGAAGGTATTATGCCAAATCCGTCATCTATTAAATCCGAAAGCTCTTTGTGGTTAAAAAAATATTCCAGCTTAACATTGTTAGTTCCATCTCTTTCAATCCATTCCGTGAATTGCTTGCCTAAGTAGGTTATTATCTTATTCTTCTTGTTTTTGTGATTAATAATCGGCTCACACACAATAAAAGTTTTTTTTGTTGAAACATAACAGTTTTTAATAAATTTTTTCCTGTCTGTTGGATTTAAATGATGCAGAATATCACAAGTAATAATGTGATCCGATCTTATATAGCTGTTAATGTCCAACACGTTGCCGATTTTAACATTCAGATTCTTTTTTAAAGCATGATTAATAAAATGATTATTCATATCAAAACCGGAATAACGAACACCTTTTGATAAATAGGAAGCCAAAGCTCCGGGTCCGCATGCCGGTTCAAGAACAGAATTACCCCGCTTGGAAAAACTTGCCATATATTTATATCGTTTGTGAAAATTCTCTCTGTGAAGTAGTTTAAGACCTAATAGGTAAAGATACGGATTTCTATACAAAATACTTGCTTTACCCATCAAATATTGTTTTAAGTAGAATAAAAACTTTGCTTAAAATTAACTTAGTAAACTACTTTGTTCGGATTTAATGAAAAGTTAAAGAACGTCCAAAAAGTGGTAGGAAAAGAAAAATCTTTTCCTATTAAAAACGCCAGGAAAAGGAAAGCGCATCAGATTTTTTACCTCGCCAAAGGCGGGATAAAAAATTTAGAAAGGAGGTGATCCATCCCCAGCTTCGGCTAGGGATACCTTGTTACGACTTAAGCTTCATCACCGATCTCTATCTCTCCCCTCTTTTTAGGTTCTATGTTTTGTAAGCTGTTAATGATTCTTTTTTTAAGAAATCCGTATTAACTTTTGTACATTTTTAATTGTTTCTCTCTTTGTTGAGCATCTTTTCTAGATAAATATGCTTCGTAGTAAACCAAAACCCATGGAATTCCATGTTGGGTATATTTACTTTCCGAATTATTATGCTCAATAAATCTCTTTCTTAAATCAGAAGTATAACCAATATATAGTTTATTGGTTTTTCTGCTTTTCAAAATGTACACAAAGTTCATTTTAACAGTGTATCATAAACCCCAAAAAGAGGGGATTCGATAGCTACCGACTTTGCTGCCTTGACGGGCGGTGTGTACAAGACCCGAGAACGCATTCACCGCGGCATGCTGATCCGCGATTACTACCAATTCCGACTTCATGCAGGCGAATTGCAGCCTGCAATCTGAACTGAGGCGAAATTTCAGGGATTGGCTTCACCTCGCGGTGTTGCAAACCCATTGTTCTTCGCCATTGTAGGGTGTGTGTAGCCCAGGGTATAAGGGCCATGCTGACTTGACGTCCGCCCCTCCTTCCTTCCCGCCAAAGGCGGGACCGTCTTCAATGAATATTTAACATTGAATAGGGGTTGCACTCGTTTCCCCACTTAAGGGAACACCTCACGGCACGAGCTGACGACAGCCATGCAGCACCTGTACTAGCCTGCTTGCGCATTTCTCAACTTTCATTGAAATAGAACGCTAGTATGTCAAACCCTGGTGAGGTTTTTCGCTTCGTCTCGAATTGAACCACACGCTCCACTGGTTGTGCGGGTCCCCGTCAATTCCTTTGAGTTTTAGCCTTGCGGCCGTACTCCCCAGGCGGGGCGCTTAACGCGTTAGCTTACGCCAGATCGCCAAAGGCGACCTAGCTAGCGCCCATTGTTTACAGCTAGGACTACACAGGTCTCTAATCTGTTTCGCTACCCTAGCTTTCGTGTCTCAGCGTCAAGATGATTCCAAGTACCTGCTTTCGCCTTTGGTGTTCCAGCTGATATCAACGTATTTCACCACTACACCAGCTGTTCCAGTACCCTGAACAATCTTCAACCCCAATAGTATCGCATCCAATTCTAAGGTTGAGCCTTAGGATTTAAAATGCGACTTAAAGGGGCGCCTACACACTCTTTACGCCCAATAAATCCGGACAATGCTTGCCTCCTACGTATTACCGAGACTTCTGGCACGTAGTTAGTAGAGGCTTATTCTCCAAGCCGTGAAGAGCTTGGCAAAAGGAGTTTACAACCCGAAGGCCTTCATCCTCCACGCGGCGTCGCTGCGTCAGACTTTCGTCCATTGCGCAATATCCCTGGTTGCTGCCACCCGTAGGTGTGGAGCCCGTATCTCAGTGCCCCTGTGACTGGCCGACCTCTCAGTCCAGTTATCCGTTATAGCCTTGGTAGGCCATTACCCTACCAACTAGCTGATAGAACATAGGCTCCTCCCTCACCGGACAGTTAAGTCCTTTACTCTTGCGAGACTATGGAGTATTAGCACCTCTTTCGAGGAGTTATCTTCCTGTGGGGGGTAGATTCCTATGTATTACTCACCCGTCTGCCGCTGTCCCCTCTTTTTATGTTCAATCTGAGCAACAAGTCATTAAACCAAGTTAATCTTGAATCTAACAACTTAAATTTTACAGTTAAACAGAAAAAGAGGGGACCGCTCGACTTGCATACCTAAAGCACGCCACCAGCATTCGTCCTGAACCAGGATCAAATTCTCAAAAAAAAAGGAATTAGATATATTTATGTACTATAAACATATCACGGTTTCCTACCACTTTCTGAACGTACTTTAATTTTCAAAGAACAAAAACCAGCTTCCAATCTCTTGGAAACTATCTTGCCTATATGATATGAAAAATCCGCCTTGAAGTCAATAGACAGTTGGTATTTTTATAATCTACGAATTTTAAAGATTTTGACATAATATTCTCTTGGAAAATATAATCTTATGAGTAAATCATTTGGCCATGTTTTCAAAACACCTGGAACAGACATCTAATAGGCTTAAGCTACTTACAATTCCCAAACGGCAGATGGCAAAAACCTATCTAATAAAGATACCTTTATGATATAATTCATATCTTAAAGAAAGAATTTATATGAAAGCAAAAATTCATAAAAAGCCTCTGAAGCATTTTCTTTCAATCACCGACTTGTCAGCAAAAGAAATTCTTTCAATTTTATCTTTATCTCAGAAGCTTAAAAAAGAACTTAAAGAAGAAGATTCAAACAAAGAATTATTAAAAGGGGAAACGCTTGCGATGATATTTGAGAAACCGTCTTTGCGAACTAGATTATCGTTTGAAATTGGCATGACTCAGCTTGGCGGACACGCGATTTACCTTGCGCCCGCAGACATTGGCCTGAATACGAGGGAACCTGCGGAAGATGTGGCGCAAGTTATATCAAGCATGGCAGATTTAATTATGGCCAGAACTTTTAAACATGAAACAATTGAAAAATTGGCCGCAAACTCTTTAGTTCCTGTGATAAACGCTCTTTCTGATCTTGAACATCCGTGCCAGATTTTGGCAGACATGTTAACCATTCTTGAAGTCAAAAGAAAACTCAAAGGATTAAGTATTGCCTATGTAGGAGACTGTGAAAATAACGTCACCCATTCTTTGTGTTTGTCTTGCGCAATTTTGGGAATAAATTTTTCTACCGCTTCACCGCACGGGTATGAGATTAAAAAAGAAATACTGGAAAAAGCAAAAAAACTTGCTGGTAAAAAATCCAGAATAACAGAAACTTCAAGACCGCAGGAAGCTGTTATAAACGCGGATGTAGTCATAACTGACACATGGATAAGCATGGGTGATGAAGCAGAAAAAGAAAAGCGTCTCAGAATTTTTAAACCGTATCAGGTAAATAAAAAACTCATGAGCCGTGCTAAAAAAGACGCGATTTTCATGCATTGCCTACCGGCTTACCGCGGAAATGAAGTGACTTCTGAAGTAATTGATGGAAAACAATCAGTGGTTTTCCAGGAAGCTGAAAACCGCCTCCACGCCCAAAAAGCCCTGATTCTATACTTATTAAATTACAATTAATCCTTTCAGTGTTTTGTAAAACCAAATAATTGATGAATTTTATTCGATTATTTATATCATCAATATTATTATTCATTATTTTATCCCAGACTCCAAACTATATTTTTATAATTTCTAACAATCCAAGTTTGTATCTAAGTACTATAAGTTATATAATATTTACATGACACCTGAAAAAAGGATATTTGTTGCTGCCGAAGCTGAATCAAAAGACAGACCAACCTGTGTTATACTTGGAAGTTTCAATAAGTTTTATCAAGAAATCCAGGATACCATTGTAGCATTGGAAAAGTCAGGAATAAAAGTTTTAGCTCCGAATATTGGAAAGATTGTAAAGACTGAAAAAGGTTTTCAAATTCTAGACTCGGATGCCAGTCTAGATCCTAAAAAAATTGAAGTTGGATTCTTTAGAAAAGCTCTCCCCGCAGACGCAGTTTATATCGTAAACCCAGGAGGTTATGCTGGAGATACTGTTGCTGGTGAGATGGGAATTCTGATTGGACACGGTAATC
>Ga0155147_154_pt1 | contig 15821 bp, 18 predicted proteins | sample RifCSPhighO2_01_FD_106115 | JGI IMG/M metagenome (GOLD analysis project Ga0155147, IMG submission 106115) | Candidatus Levybacteria bacterium RIFCSPHIGHO2_01_FULL_36_15
CGTTTGCGAACCTAAGGCTGTTGGGTAGAGGTAGGACTCTTTAAGCTTGCCAGATATTCTTTTAATCTATCTTCATCAAAATTGTCTATTTCAAAGAAAACAATATTATTATTGGCTAAGCAATAATCACTGGGATCTGCGTGAGTGACACCAATTCCTATATTATCTAAAGATAGAGAGAGTTCCTTGGCCCTTTTTTTTCATATGATGTATTTTATGTTCATCACGATGATTGGAACATCTCTGACAAGAACAGACTGATTTTTTATGTATCCATCCATCTTCAGCAACTATTGCCATATGATCAGAGTATATAGCGTGATCGGGACTAACCGCAGCTGTTTTACTAAATAATCTATGAATACGGTTAGGTGCCATATGCCATATTTTATTACCAATCTTAACTTCATCATACAATTCTTGGTCGTGTGGCTCAACGGAAGCTCCAACTACGCGAATAAAGTTATCAGGGAATAAAAGGTGAGCTATTTTATGTCTGTAAAACAGTCTGGCAAACCATAGTTTGTCACTTTCTTCATCTTCTCTCACTAAGTCAGCTTGTTGAAATAACGCTTTTTCTTTAGGAGTAAGTTCGTAAATTATAATTTAGTGCTTAGATTCTGCTTTTTCTTTAGTTTGTAGGTAGGCCTTTAAATCCAGAGTATAAATATGACTATTTGTTTTTCTTTCTGATGATTGTTGCCATCCTAATTGTTCTGCTGCACTCTTTTGTTTCATTAGTTCATTTATTTGGGGTACAAGGTTTTCTGGGCCTTTTAAAAAAGGTTCCAATTCTGGATATTTTTGAAATAACTTATCCTTTAATTCATCATCATAGAAATATACTGTTGTAACATCTGATAATTTCATCTCTCTTTGCAAAAACAGATAATTCCTATTAGTCATCTTAGAATCCTCCAACCTTTGCTTTTTTTCAACAAAATCTTCACAGCTAGCGTCAAGAATAATTGGAACTCCACCTATGTTTTGAACGTGGGATCTACCATGGTAGAAATCGAAAAATGGATACAAGCTAGTCATTTTTCTAAAATGAATTGAATCTTTACTATATAGTGGAGATGGCTGAGGTTTAATGTTGCTGCCTTCAAGTAAATCAAAAAGTACTGTGGATGAAGTCGATCTTCTAGCTGTGTGTTCAGGTGACGGTAAAAAATCATCAGAATCACTTGTTGATTCAGGAATATTAGTTGACTCATTAAGATCTACATCTCCTTTTTCCATTTGTAAAAATTATAACATAGAAATAAATTTGATAATACTCAAATAGGATTACTTGAGGTATTTTCAAGCATTTTGTGGATTCTGCGCCAACCCGCGGTAGTTTTAAAATATTTCTCACAGTTTATTGCATCGACTTTATTTTTAAAAGCAGAGTAGTAGATTAATTCATATGGTATATTTGGTTTTGTTGCATTATTTTCTCCAGAATTATGAGACTTGATTCTTTCTTTTAAATTAGGGGTAAAACCTAAATAAAGAAGCTTATTTTTGAGACTTTGGAGAATGTGTCTAATTAACACCAGGGGTCGTTTAATCAAAATATCCAAATTCACTATTGACAAGATGTACACTAGGTGGTATCATACTACCATGAATACAATTAGATTATCAGCTACATCTGCAAGAAATAAGTTTTTTGAACTCTTGAATCAAGTTGCGCAAGGGACCCAAGTTATTATTGAAAAAGATAATAAAGAAATAGCGGTGCTTTCTCCAAGAAAGACAAAAACAGATTGGAAGGCATTGAGAAAAGCGCTCAAAAAAACCAATGGAATTCTCAAAGATTATACTGTTGACGAACTCCTTCCATTAAGAAAAAAAGGAGCATGGAAACGCATAGGGCATGTGATAAAGGGTTTACCCTGAGGATCCGCCAGGTGGCGGAGACGAAGGAGACCTGATTAACTATAAAAATAAGATTTAATGCATGAAGCTTATTATTGATTCAAGTATTCTAATTGATAATCTCCGTGGGGGAACAGTTTGGGACATGATTCTAGAGGACATTGAGGGAAAAGACGCAGAGCTAATAATCCCGACCATTGTCATTTTTGAACTGTTTTCAGGAAAAAGCACTCTTCAGCAAGATATTAAAATTAAGATCAATTCATTACTAAAAATATTCCATAAAATCGAACTCACTGAAGCAATTGCAATTAAAGCCGGTGAGTTAGCTCGAGATGTTGGTAAACATATTGATCCTGAAGATTTTATTATTGCGGCTTCAGCGTTAGAATTAAATGCTACAGTAGTAACACTAAATAAAAAACATTTTGAACAAATTACAAATCTAAGTTTGTATCCATTATAGACTTCTAACCAAACAAATTCAAAATCTCAATTTTAACCTCCAGGACAATGCTTTTTACCATATCATAAAACAAAATACACAACTTTTTATTGCGATCGCAACTGGAAGTTGTATACCCTTCGCATTTAAAAATGCTATCCCCCAAGGGGACTAGCTATTTCATAGTAGCGCGGGCATAACTTCTTCTAGACTGATCCGCCTTTGGCGAGATCAAGTAAGAAGGGTATATAAGATTGAGCATATCCACAAATGAAAAATACTTAAGGTTTTAATGTTTGCGTACAAATTAATTATTTTTTAATAAAATAATAGATATTGACAAAAGTAATGAAATATGATATATACTATGTATGACATATACAGTATCGATTACTTCACAAGGACAAATTAATATTCCTGCAAAGATTCGTCAAGAGCTTGGATTCTCTAAGAGAAAAAAGGCGCTTGTCTCCGTAGAAAATGGGAAAATGGTTATTGAACCAGTAAAAGATTTTATAGAACTGCGAGGATCAATTAAAACTAATAAAAAAGCTCTATCTGGTGCCGAGATACATAAACAATTTGCAAGTTCTGTAGCAGTCGAATACGCAAAAAAGATCAATAAATAACCATGAAATCTGTAATTTTAGATACGAATGGATTTTTACGGTTACTCCTCAATGATAATCCAGAACAGGCAGATAAGGTTGAGAATCTTATAAAAAAAGCTGAGGCAGGACAAGTCAATATTTTAGTTCCACAAATTATTATCTTTGAAATTAACTTTATATTAGAAAAGTACTATTTACTTGAAAAAGAAGAAATTTTAGAGAAGTTAAAATCTCTTGCATCAGCTTCATATTTTGTTGTTGAATCACGAGATATATTCATAAGAGCATTTTCACTGTATAAGCAAAATAATGTTAGTCTTGTTGACTGTTTTTTAGTAGCTAAAGCATTTTTAGAAAAAGCGAAATTATTTACCTTCGATCAAAAATTACATGAGTTGCAAGGTTAAAGTTGGATTCCTATAAAAGGTTGTAGTTTAATATAGTTTTCTAAAGCTTAGATGTGGCAGGCCTTAAGCAGCAGCTGTGTTGGATTTTTTGTATGAAGTCCGTATTTTCTCATATAGATTCTTTTAAGTATTAATTTACCTTAACAGTAATAGTTCTTGTTATTGGACTGGATTCATTTCCTGCCTCATCTTTGGCTTTAACAGAAAAGATTACAGTTGGATTATCTCCGCGAGAAGTGATGCAGACAGAATAACTATTTGTCCATGCATTCCAATTTCCTCCCTCAAACTTATATATGATCCAAAGATTTGGGGTTTTTGAGGTATTATCCGTAACATTCATATTAAAACACACAGCATCTTGCGTAATGATTGCGCCTTCTGCCGGACTAGTTATTGTAATAGATGGTGGTGTTGTATCTTTTTTGGGAGTTGGGGTTGGGATTTGTTTGCGAAAAATAAAACTCCTGTTATAAACAGAAGACTCTTCTTGATATTGATTCCTAAACTGGATTGAAAAGGTATTAGAGCCTTCTTTTGGATAAAAACAAGTATCAGAAGTAGGGTATACCGGAATAAAATTTTCCCATCCACCATTGTTAATATTTTTTCTTCTTTGTACGCCTGACAAGTCTCCTCCGGTTCCTGCATCGACAAAACAAAGTTTGTCTTCAGTGGCATTGATGGTTTCTCCTTCTGCCGGCCAAGAAATTCCACCGATTGGCGGATTTGGAGTTCTTGTTAATGTAGGAGTTGCAGTTAATTTTGAAGGAGCTGTTGTGCTGGCGGGAGTTTCTGCTTGAACTATAGCAGGAGTAGAAGATATTTTATTTCCATTAAAATTTTGGATGTTTTGAGCAGGAGTCTTTTCAATATTTATGTTTTTTTTGCCAGATTCTTTAAACTGAGCTTCCAGGGAAATCATTAAAGCAACAGATATGATTAAAATAATTCCAACGCCAATTGACGTATAAGTAAGCGGGCTGAAAGACTTAAGGATTTTTAATAATCTTGTTATTTCTAATTTAATCATATTTTATCGTGATTGTGGTATGTAAATAATAATCATTCCAACCGGCCTTTCACTGTTTACCTCAACGTCTGTTGTGTCTGATGATTTTTGTACGCCATTATCTCCCAATGGGGTTCCTATATATGTAAGCAAACTAATATTGTAACCCGGAATTTGCGCTACTTTAACTCTATATGTTCCAGGCATTAAATTCTGGAAAGACCATTCTGGAGTGGTAGTTGTTTCATAAACTGTGCTTGAACTTAAATGGGTAATTGTGATTTTTTCTCCTGACAATGAGACTTTGTCTCCGTGTCCATTGCGATATTCACCATAAATTTTATTTAAAGAAGGAGTAGGTGATAGGGTAGACGTTGGGCTAATCGTAGGTATTGTTGTTGTCTGGTTTTGCTGAGGTTGTTCTAGGATAATACTTGGGGTAGGGGTTGGCGGAATAGGAGTACTGCTTGGCAGCAAAGCTATTTTTAAATCAGATTTAACTTGTTTTTGTTGCGATATTTTAGAAAAAAGATAAAATGATCTTACTGAAGCAAGGATAATAATTAATAGACCAACAAAAATAAAAACTAATTTCGGATTAAGCTTTTTAATACTTGGCATAAATTTTTGTATCATAATCAATTTCAATATTTATATTTGAGCAACTTTGTCTATAGTAATTATCCAACATCAAAAGTTGGAATTCAGACTATTTTTGAGCTATGTGTCTTGCAATAAAATCTTTCCATGCCTGACTGTCTTTATTTTTACCTGCTCTAATGTATTCTGCAGCTATATGAATCATATCATCAGGCGCATCACTTCCAACGCCCAGCCGGAATGCTTCAATAAACGCTTCTGATTGTATGGCATATGCTCCAGTCTCGCTCAATACGGGATCTGATTTCCGTCTCTGTTTTTCCCTGTCAACTCTTTCCTGGAATGTAAGATTTCTGGGCAGAGAGTTTTGAAATTTATATCCATCCTCAAGGTGCTCTGCTTCGTGCGCTAGCGCTATTGCCAGTAATAAACTGTTGGAATTGTTTAATACTTGCCCTCCGTCTATATAAAGAACATATCGGAATCTATTTTCTTCTGCAACACCACTGACAGCAGCAAAAGTTTCATGTCCACCGATTTGCAGAAATCCCTCAACAGATACTCTTAGAAGCTGTATCCTGTTTTGTTCTTTGATAACGTCTGCAGCATGGCGAAAATATTTATTTTTTGAACTAGCCATGTTTCCAATAGTTTGCTCAAGATATGTGCCGACACGTGGCAGTGTTTCCTCTGTTACCGGAACCGCCTGCTTTGCTCGTTGATATGATCTTTGCCACATCTGTTGTTCTGTGGCATCAGGTATTGCTCCAGATCTTGCTATTTCCTGTTGGAGAATTTTCATATCTTCGTCAGGTCCTGCGGGTTCCGGATTTTGGCGTCTTAAGACTTCATAAGCAATTCCTCCACCTGCTACCAAGGCAACACCAGCTCCTATTAGAAATCTTCTTCTAGAAATATCCGCTTGAGTCCGGTGATTATGCGGTGCTCTTCGTATTTTTCTTTCTTTTGACATAGATCTTTTGAAGATTGAATTATAGCAAAACCGAGCTTAAAAGTAAACCTATAGTGAGCGTTTTGTTTGGGGGATGATTACTTATTGAATACGGAATTGGTAAATCTCAAAATCAGCAGGCCTTGAGTAACTATGTGAGAACGTATTATTATCATTTTGTCACTTGACAAAAGTGTATACAGTGTATATACTTTAATTATGCAAAAAACAGTTTTGAATGTAAAAGTTAATCCGCAAACAAAAGAAAAAGCAAAAGAAGTGGCTGAGAATATGGGATTTAGTCTAAGCGCTTTGATTAATGCATTTTTAACTCAATTAATTAAGACCAAGAGTGTACAGTTTCATGTGGATGAAGTACCAACTGAATTTGTTAAAAAAATACTTAAGCAAGCACAGAAAAATAGAAAACAGGGAAAAGCTTCTCCAGTATTTGATAATGCAGATGATGCAGTACAATACCTCAAACAGCAGGGTATATGAAGATACAATACGACCCTGGTTTTATAAAACAACTTAAAAAAACAAACGTAAGAATTCGAAAAAGCTTTATTAAAAAAATTTATGTTTTCCAAAGAAATCCTAATGATGTAATACTTCGAAATCATGCGTTACATGGTGAATGGAAAGGATATAGAAGTATCAATGTAACGGCAGATTGGCGGGCGCTGTATGAGGAGATCAATGAAAGAGAGGAAATAACTGCATACTTTACTTTTATAGGAACTCATAAGGACTTGTATGGATGGTAAATTATACCCTCGATGAGTATATTAAGCTACATCAGCAGGGCTACCAGGATTCGAACCTGGAAAAACGGTTTTGGAGACCGTTGTGATACCATTTCACCATAGCCCTATGTCATTTTAAGCTCAATCGTTTCAACAAACCTGTATAAGCTGAACCAAACTATTTCAATTTTCTCTCTCTTATTTTAGCACTATCTTCGTTACTATATGCTTCATAATAAATCAGGTCAGGTTTGGTCATTCTTTTAGTTGTGTATACTTTTTGTTGTAAATGTTCTTTTAATCTTCGTTTTAAGTCGCTTGAGTATCCTATATAGAGTTTGCTGTTAATATCTCTTAACAAATAGACATAATACATATTAATTTTGCCCCGCCCTTCGCGAAGGGCGGGGTGGAGAGCCAGGTCCTACCACTGAACGACACCCCTAAATAAACTCAAAACTTAAATCTCAGAGCTTAAAATTTAACTAAATTATAGAGAAATAAAATGCTTTTTGCAATCTGGTATTAAAATTATTGTTATATCAGGGCCATTGCAATAATGTATCTTGCGGAGTGTTTATTGTAAGTGTGTTTACTTTGAATTATAATTGTTCTATGCGAATAAATCATATTCTTAGGGATAAAATTGACAAGAGTCTGTCAAGTTTTTTTTTGGAAAAACTTTATTATTCTATTGAGTTTAACAATAATCTTGCTTTCGGAGACTTATACTCCAATGTTGCGCTGATTTATTTTGCAAAACTCAAAGATAAGTTCCGTACACCAAGAGAGCTTGCGCAAAAGTTAGCTGAGGAGCTTCAAAAAGATGAAAAAATAAACCAGACTTTTTCTCAAATAAAAGTGGAAGGCCCGGGATTTATTAACTTTTGGCTTGCCCCCGTGATTGTCACAGGTTTTGTAAAAAAGATTAATAAAGATATTGATAGTTTGCCAAAAAATGACAACCCGCCTTCGTCCGTCTCTGGCATGACTTTGAAGAGGCAAAAAATCATGGTGGAATTTGCTCATCCAAATACTCATAAACAATTTCACCTGGGGCATTTAAGAACTCTTCTTATTGGAGGTAGCCTTTCAAAACTTTTTGAAGAGACAGGCAGTCAGGTTTTCCGCGCAAATTACCAGGGGGACATCGGGCCGCACGTGGCAAAAGCGGTATATGGCGTAATAAAACTTCTGGAAAAAAGAAATTTAAAGCTTAATGACTTTGAGAAAAAGTCAGTCTGGGAAAAAGCAAAGTTTTTACAGGAAGCATATATTTATGGGAATCAAGAATATGTGAAGAATAAAGATGAGATTGATGAATTGAATACTAAATTGTACCAAAGAAATCCGGACACTTTGGAAACTTATAATACCACAAGAGAATGGAGTCTTAAATATTTTGATGAAATATATATGATTTTTGGAGTATCATATGACAAATTATTTTTTGAAAGTGAAACAGCCCAGTGCGGTAAAGAAATAGTTTTGGAAAATGTAGGTAAAGTTTTTGAAAATGATAACGGTACAATCATTTTTCCCGGCGAAAAGTACGGCCTTCATACCAGAGTTTTTGTGACACGTGACTCAAATCCAACTTACGAAGGCAAAGACATGTGCCTTGCGCAAAAACAGTATGAGGCTTTCCCGTTTGATTTAAATATTCATGTGGTCGCAGCGGAACAAAAAGAATATTTTAAAGTCATCTTTAAAGCCCTGGAGCTGATTGATCCAAAATTTAAAAACAGGGAATTTCATCTTTCAATGGGTATGGTAGATCTTGCGTCCGGCAAAATGTCCTCAAGAACAGGCGATATTGTGACTATTAATGAGTTACTTTCAATGGTTAAAAACGAAATCGCAAAGTTGGTAGGCGAAGGAAGAATAAAAGAAGACGAAAGACAAAACAGCATCGATAAAATTACAAAAGCCGCTATAGTGTACGCGTTCCTGAAAATTAATCCCACTCTTAATTTTACCTTTGACATTTCAAAATCAATAAGCCTGGATGGAGACAGCGGCCCATACCTTTTATATACGTACGCACGGATAAAAAGCGTGATTAATAAATCAAAAATACAAATTAAAAATAAAAAAGAAAAAAATGATTTGGAGATTTTAGCAAAAGAGGATTTGGAATTGGCAAGAAGATTGTGCCGGTTTCACGATGTGGTTGTTCAATCGGTAAATGCTTATTCTCCCAATATTCTGGCAAACTATCTTTATGACCTGGCTCGTGAATTTAACTCTTATTATCAGGAGGTTTCGATATTAAAAGCAGAAAATCAAGATCTTATAAGCGCACGACTGGATTTAATTTCCGCCGTATCAAAAGTTCTGAAAGAAGGTCTAAGGCTTTTAAATATTGAAGTGGTTGAGAGAATGTAAAAATTTCCTCTCTTTCAAGTATTTAATTTTGTAAGTTCTATTCTGGTTTATCAGAGGAGCAATTAAATCTGTTATTAACATAAGCATAAGTAAGAAAAATGAAATTATTATAAATTATTGATATAATGGTTGCTCTGCTTAAGATTTACCGGCAGAGTAATTTTAAGAAAGGAATTTATTAAATTTTTTTTAGTGAAAGAGGTAAGAGTAGTTATTATGCCCGATGGTAATCAAGAACTTACAGAAGAAGTAAAAAATCCCTTGCCGATTGCCGGAAGGGAAGATTTTTTAGTTGGCGATTCTGTGGGCGGGCATGTTGCGCGCAAAAGTAATCCTGATTTTCTTGCAGATACAGTTCCGTTATATTCTGCTGAGGCGCAACCTCCTGTTGCTGAGGACAAAAGAATTGAAACACCTGAGCAGATGAGAAGGTTTTTGAAAGAACAAGAAGGCCTTAAGTTTCTTCCCAGAGAAAGGACAATATTGATACCTGAGATTGATGATAAGCAGCTCTTGCCTGTTTTTGGGGATAGCCGGGCAGCCAGAGATGCGATTGAATGTTTTACTGCTTATTTGGACAGTGATTCCATAAAGGATCGTTTTGGAAATAATCATGAAGGTCCGGGAGGAAGACGTGCATGGAGGACAAGACTGGAAGAAGGACGAGGAAAAGAATTCGGAAAGTTATTTAGAGATGTGTATTATCCTAACCAATTGAGAAAAAATATAATGGGAGGTGTCCAGATGAGTATTCAAAATATAGCGTTGACAATTGAAAGAAGAAATAATATGGAGGAAACTCCAGTTTCAGTGCAACTTAGGGGAATTGCAACAAAGCTGGGTGGGGCATTGATAGGTGTGGGTGGCGGCAAGCCGTATAAAGATATGACTGAAGATGAAAAACTTCAGACCGTTAGGTTGTTTGAAGACGAAACAGCAAATGTATTGTGGACGCTTGCACGACCAGGCGCAGATGTGAAAGAAATAATGGTTACCTGATCTTTTGCCTGTTTGGCTATTGATTTTTATTTTTGTTGTTTGTAGAATCAGTTTGGGTTTAAATCTTTCATAAAAATTCAACTTAATGAGAGCTGAAAACAGGCCGGGAATATGTCCATTTAACGGTCACTCCTGTGAACCCTTATCCTCAGGGGATGCGGATTATTTTAGAATAAAAACACCACAAAAAGATTCATTAGGCCGTTTGGTTATTGCTCATGCTCAGGAGCTTCCATACAAATGTTCCTCATGTTTTTGGGAAAAAGGAAATGAGAAACTGGACAAGGTGTGTGATAGACAAGATGCGCAAGTAGTGGTTTTAAGAGTTTATCCTGATGATGTTACCTTGCCATTGTATGCTTCTCTTCTTGATAATTCTTTAGGTAAATATAATGTTGCTACTGCTGATGAGCAAAGATGGGGAGATGGAGAATTAAATCTTATGCTTAAAGGAGAAGCACCGTCTGCGCAATCAGTTTACATAGTTACTTCTATTCAGAATGAAGCTGATTTTATGCGTGCAGCAAGAGTAGCAGATCATTATAAAAGCGATTTAAATGCTAAAAGTGTTACTCTTGTTACGCCTTTTATGGCATCAGGCAGGCAGGATAAAAACGTTAATAGCCAAACAGGTGCTTATCTTCCAACAACTGTAAATATCAGAGCTGATATAAAAGCTATGGCTTCGGTTTTTGACAGGGCAATTGTCTGGGAGCCTCATTCTGCAGCAACTCAATATTTTGCTGCAGAAGCTGAAATGCCGCTTCTTCCATTATCTCCTTGGAAACGAATGACTGATAACATGCTTGAAAAAGGAGTGAGAGTAGATGGGCGAAGAGTAAAAATTACACCTGAAAATTCCGTAGTCATTGGGCCGGATAAAGGGCGCAACCTTGCAGCTACAAGAATCGCTGAATATTTAAATATGCGTTATGTTTCATTTAATAAAACAAGAATATCCGGTTCAAAAACTTCTGTATATAAGTTAACACCTGAGGAGCAAGAGTTAATAAAGGGAAGAATAGCTGTTGGATATGATGATGAAGGTTCAACGTTTGGAACAGCAAATACAATAGCTGATCCATTAGAGCAGTATGGGGCAACAGCTTTTTCCTTGAATCTTGTTCATCCTAAATGTACAGGAGCTTGGGTGCAGAATATACGTCATCCGCTTTTAACAACCGTTTTTGTAAGTGATTCAAGACAGCCTGTTGGAAATATTAATATGGCGGGAGATATTATCGAAAAAGTGTCCTTGTTTTCTGACGTTAGGGATGTAATTGAGGCAGATATAAAAAGAGTTAGTTTTTGGGAAGACGAACAACGTTTCCGGTCAATGATTCTTCAGCCTTACGCTAACAAAGTTGCCTGAACGTGCTATAATCTCACGCATGGGCAGGGCAGAACAAGGTATTTCCTTTGAGAGCAAAGAAAAGTTAGGACCAAGCGAAGCATTTCTTCTTGGCGAGCCGATTGTAAAAAGGCCGCGAGTAAACAATTATTCTCAAGACTGTCTTACTAAACTTACAGTTCCAAAAGGTTCTGAAAAATGGGCGCTTCAAGTGATAGGAAGAAGATACTCAGAAAGCGCTGAGGCAGCCGTTTGCGCAGAGGAGTACTGGGATATCGCGCAAACCCTAAAAAGAAACGGAGTAGATTTTAAATTTATCTTGGCCCATCCGGACCTTACGGATCCAACTTTAGAAGCTGGAATGCGGCGTTTTCTGGGAGTAGGAGCATTCAAATGGTTTAATGTGACTCCTCCTGCTCTCACCGCTTTTCCAAGAGATATTTTGTTTGATTTTGACGGGCAGACAGCTATTAATCCGGAAGCAAACATGATTGCTGGTAGAAACAGCGTAAAAATATCTTGCATGGGTGAGGGCGGACTTGTTCTGAAAGTCGGGAAAAAAGTTTTTACACCTACTCCAAAGCATTATAAAAGAGATGAAAGACCAAGATATGAGAAAGAGGTACGTAATTTAATAAGAAATTTTGCAGTCGGAGAACTGCCGTGGCCTATTGCGGTAAATATTGATATTGAGAAGAAAACTGCTGAACAATTTCCCACGCCTCACATTGATCGGGTATCCGCCTTTGTGAAAGGGCAGGACGGTAAAGACTATTTTGTGGCGGATTCGCCTTATGCCCAGGAAAATATTCCGGGAGTGGGTAACTACTGGAAAGAGATGGAGGAAATATGCAAAAGAATGAATGTTGTGCTTGAGGTAGTCAAGCGTACTGATGAGGATGCTCCATGTTCTTTAAATCTTCATCAATTCAGAGACGGAAGTGTTTTTATGTCAAAGGGCCACCCGGCGCTTGAAAATTTAATGAAGCAAATAGTGGGAGAAGATAAAGTATTTACTACCTTTCAACCGATTATTTTGTTTCCAACAGTGCGGGGCGGGGGAATAAGGTGCATGACCAACACCGTTCCTAAAACCATGTTCAAACCCCAAGTTTAGCCACAACTTTCTGCTTGAAAGAACAGATAAAATATGAGAAAATTGTTAGATTAAGTTGGGCTTTTGGGATTGATAGCCTCGTGTTTTTATGAAATACCAGTATTCAAAATTAAAAAACGGATTAAAAGTGATTTTGGTTCCCATCAAAGAGGTAGGAAGCGCGACTACTATGCTTTTGGTAGGTGCCGGAAGCAGATACGAAAACAAAAACAACAACGGAATATCGCATTTTCTGGAACACATGGCTTTTAAAGGCACAAAAAAGCGCCCGACCGCGCTTGAAATCGCAAGCCTCATAGACGGAATAGGCGCGGAATCCAATGCTTTTACCGGTAAGGAGCTTACGGGATATTATATTAAATCGTCTTCCAATCATGTTGAGCTTTCGCTTGATATACTTTCAGACATCATTTCCAGCTCTTTGCTTGATAAGGCAGAGATAGACCGCGAAAGAGGAGTAATTTTAGAGGAGATAAATTTATACGAAGATACGCCTGTCAGAAAAATAGCGGATATTTTTGAAAGGCTACTGTATGGTGATACTCCTATGGGATGGGATATTGCTGGAGAAAAAGAGATTATTAAAAAAGCAACCAGAGAGGATTTTGTCTCTTATATGAGCAAGTTATACAGCGCGAGCAACATGGTGCTTATTATTGCGGGAAGTATTGATGTTGAAAGTGTACTTAAGAAAGCGGAAAAATATTTTTCTGCCTTCACTGGTTTTAAAACTAAAGGATTTTTAAATACCAAAGAAGAACAAACGGGTGCTTCAACTCTTTTAAAAAACAAAAAAACAGAACAGGCTCATTTTGCGTTAGGCGTAAGAACCATTGGTCTTCTGGATGAAAAAGACAGATATCCGTTATCGGTTCTTTCCTCAATTCTGGGCGGAGGAATGTCCAGCCGGCTTTTCCATGAAGTTCGTGAAAGGCGCGGCCTTGCTTATTATGTGCGTACAATACCGGAAAGTTATATTGACAGGGGATATTTGGCCACATTCGCGGGTGTTGACCCAAAAAGAATTGATGATGCAATAAAAGTGGTAATTGATGAGTATGAGAAAATAAAAGACAAAAGTTCCGTAAAAGAAGAGGAGCTTAAAAAAGCAAAAGAATATTTAAGAGGCCATTTCATACTTGATCTTGAGGATACTAAATCCGTTGCGTCTTTTTACGGTTCATCTGAAATGCTTGAGAAAAAAATAGAAAATCCTGAGGACGTGATAGAAAAATTAAATAAGGTAACGCTTGAGGAGGTAAACAGGGTAGCAAATAAATATCTTGATAAAAACAGGTTAAATCTTGGGCTTATAGGAGATTTTCAAGATGAGAGCCATTTCCAAAAACTCCTTGAGTAGACACTTGTATTTCTTCATTTTTTGACAGGCAAAGGAATTCTTATTCTGAAAATTGTTCCGTGATTTCTAAACTGGTAGAGTTCGGGATTTTCTTCTTTAACTTTTTGATACAGACTTCTTACTCTGATAGTCCATCCATGCGAGCCTACCATTCTGGCAACATCATGTAAGCCTCTTCCTGTTCCTTCAAATTTAGTTCCTCTTTTTGTGGTATATTTAGAATTCCATATCTTAGGCATGTCCTCAGGAAGAATACCATGCCCGGTGTCACTAACTGAAATTATCATTGCAGTTTCTTCGACTTTACAGCGCACTGATAATCTCTTCAGCGATTGTCCATCCATAGCATGAATTGCATTAATAAATAAATTATCAAATATAGTTTCCATATAGCTGGGATCTGCCATAACTTGCGGAGTGCTTTCCGGAAAACGGGTTTCTACATTAATGTTTTCCAATTGGTCTTGTTTTCTGCGTCTCTTCAGGGAACTTTCTAACACTTGGATCATGTCCAAAGATTCCTTTTTGGGCAAATACTCAATGTCCTGAAGTCTTTGGGTTATTTCAAAATTTCTTTCTGCAGCGCTTCGCGCCACGCCAACAAATCTTTCAACTCTGGGGGCAACCTCACTGATAGTTGATTTTATTGGATTTCCTTCCTCATCCTTTTTCAGATTTCCCTCTTCATCTGCCAAATATACCGTTCTATCAAGTTCTCCGGATCTGTCCAGAAGTTGTCCGTAGCCTCTGATTGCCTGAAGCGGATTTTTTAAGTCATGGCGTACGGTAGCTACATTTTCTTCTATTTGCTCTCTTCTTTGTTGTAAATCAAGTATTTGTACCATTTCATCTGTAATATCGCTAAAGCCTGTCACAAGTATTCTTGTTCCTTCGCAATACTCCTGAGCAGTTATATGAGCTTTTAGCCACTTTTCTTCATTTTCAATCTCGAGTTTAATTTGTTGGTCATGCGATTCTATTTCTCCTTGTATCAACTGGTCCAGTGGATTTTTCTCTCCTTCTTTTGCAGGTATTTGAATAAATACTTCTTTTTCAGCATCTTCTGTTGGTAAGCCGAATAATTTTTTATAGCTTGTGTTGCCTATTACCACGCGGCCGGCTGGATTTAAAACAGCCATAGATACAGGAAGAGCGTTAATACTTCCGTTTTCAAAAAGACGCCAGATTGTTTCTCCCTTAAACTCTTTTCTTTCAGGGCTTTGCGTTAATTCCGGTTGATTTTGATTAAGCTGTGGTGCTTTTTCTTGGTACACTCCCATAGAAGAGTGCATTATATAATATCCTATAGTTGATGTCAACAAGTCGATCTTTTTTAAAGACTCATATTGACTTTTAGCCGTTTTGGCCTTAAGATAATCAAAGACTTATGGAGCAAACTGTTATTATTGTAAAGCCGGACGGAGTAAAGCGCGGGTTGGTTGGTGAAGTTATTAAAAGGTTTGAGCAGACCGGTCTTAAGATTATTGGGCTTAAAATGCTTCAGGCGCCCGAGGCAATTCTTCATAAACACTATAAAAGCACAGATGAGGCATATCTTAAAAGCTTGGGCGGAAAAACTCTGGCAACTTATGAGCAATACAAAATGAATGCCAAAAAAGAGCTTGGTACAGATGATCCTCTTGAAATAGGCAAAAAAGTAATGAAATGGCTTATTGAGTTTATGTCAAACGGACCCATAGTTGCTATGGTTTTTGAGGGAAGACATGCGGTTGATAATGCCAGAACGCTGGCCGGCTCAACCATGCCGGTAAACGCAGCAGCCGGAACAATAAGAGGCGATTTTTCTCTTGACTCGGCATATTATGCCAACACGGAAAAGAGGCCTGTTATGAATGTGATTCATGCCTCAGGAAGCAAAGATGAAGCGGATTTTGAAAAAGCTCTCTGGTTTGCGCCCTCAGAACTTCATGAGTATAAACGGATAGAAGAATACTTGACGGAGA
>Ga0155147_158_pt2 | contig 14978 bp, 16 predicted proteins | sample RifCSPhighO2_01_FD_106115 | JGI IMG/M metagenome (GOLD analysis project Ga0155147, IMG submission 106115) | Candidatus Levybacteria bacterium RIFCSPHIGHO2_01_FULL_36_15
ATGTTTTTTTGAAAGTAAGTTCCAACATAGTCAACCAGGCACCGCCCACTATGGATATTTATAAGGAATCTGTTGTTTTGCATAAAAGACTAAAAGGTAAACTGGAAGTTAAGTCCAAAATAAAAGTAAAAGACAGGCATGATTTGTCTCTTGTTTATACTCCGGGAGTAGCAGAAGTCTGCCGGCAAATAGATAAAGATAAAAACAAAGCCTACGATTTAACAATTAAAAACAATTCGGTAGCCATAGTATCCGACGGTTCGGCTGTTTTGGGACTTGGAAATATTGGCCCTTATGCTGCCATTCCGGTCATGGAGGGTAAAGCTCTTCTTTTTAAAGAATATGCCGGAATTGACGCGTTTCCAATCTGCGTTAACACCCAAAATGCTTATGAAATAATAAGTCTTGTTAAAAATATTGCTCCCGTATTTGCCGGTGTAAATCTGGAAGATATATCAGCTCCGCGCTGTTTTGAGATAGAAAATTCCCTTCAGGATATAGGTATTCCGGTTTTTCATGATGATCAACATGGAACAGCTATAGTTCTTCTTGCGGCGCTTATTAACAGCGCAAGGGTAGCAGGCAAAAAACTGCCAGAGCTTAAAGTAGTTATAAGTGGCGCTGGAGCAGCTGGAACTGCTATTGCGGATTTATTGCTATGTGTTGGACATGATAAAAATGTATGTGAGCCGGTTCGTGAGATAATTATGTGTGATTCCAAGGGGATTATTTCAAGAACAAGGGAAGATTTGGAAAACAATCCGGTCAAAATCAGGCTTGCTAACATTACAAACAAAAATAATCTTAACGGCAGCTTGAAAGACGCAATCAAAGGAGCAGATGTTTTTATAGGTGTGAGTAAGGGAAATATTTTGACTCCGGAAATGATTGAGAGTATGGCAAAAAAGCCAATTGTTTTTGCTATGGCAAATCCTGAACCTGAAATTATGCCTGATTTGGCAAAGGAGGCAGGTGCTTTTATAGTAGGTACGGGAAGAAGCGATTTCCCCAACCAGGTTAATAATGTTCTTGCTTTCCCTGGAGTTTTTAGAGGCGCGCTTGACGTGCGTGCAAAAGTAATAACGAATAAAATGAAAATTGCCGCCGCATTTGCTCTGGCTGAATGTGTTTACAAGCCTTCGGTTGATAATATTCTTCCATCGCCTCTTGATAAAAGAGTTTCAAAAAAGATTGCGAAAGCGGTAAAAAAGGCTTATCTGGATTACTAACAATTCTTTTAATTACTCTTTAGGTTTGCTTCACAAATTCTAATTAGTTAAAATAGTCTTAGATCAATTGCCCTTGTAGGCTAATGGATAGACCGTAGGATTCCGGATCCTGCTATGCGGGTTCAACTCCCGCCAAGGGCACATGAAATTTGAATTCTCAGCAGGAGGAATAGTCTATAAAAAAATCAAAGATCCCGCTTCGCCCGCGAAGCGAGGCGAACAAAAATCAAAGATCAAAGATAAGATATTTGTATTAATTTGTCAACATTCTCAGCATCATGGATGGGTGTTTCCAAAAGGCCTGATAGGAGATAATATTAAGGGCGAGAACAAAGAAGACACGGCTATAAGAGAAGTAAAAGAAGAAACGGGAATTGAGGCAAAAATAGTTGAAGTTCTGGAACCAGTGACTTATTGGTATGTTTTTAAGGGGCAAAGGATTAAAAAGACGGTTTTTTATTATATAATGGAGTTTCTAAAAGGTGATATTAAAAATCATGATTGGGAGATGGAGAATGTTGAGTGGCTGGAAAAGGAAAAGGTTATGGATAGATTAACTTATTCTAGTGATAAGAAGGTCTTTGAAAAGGCACTGCCGGTAATAGAAAAATTGGCAAGTTAATTTATTAATTTGAGTATTTAATTGTAGATTCCAGTACTGCTATGGGAGGAGTCGCATAGTTGGTCTAGTGCGCGCGCTTGGAGAGCGCGTATGTCCGAAAGGACATCGTGGGTTCGAATCCCACCTCCTCCGCAACGTAAGAAATTGCGAGGCAATTTCAACGTTGCTGGAGCGTTGAAATTTATATCATAGATTTCTTACGCTTCGCCATGTTTTATTATTATGTATATATTCTTCGAAGCCTCAAAAATGGGTATGACAAGTCAAGTTTTTATACTCATATTTGTTGTTTATAAGGTGAGAGTATTATACAAAATATAGTGAGTGAGGTGGTGGGGTAAAGCAATTTTCCCTTTTAATGCTTGCTTTTAACATACCTGTGTGTTAATAATAGTTATAAATATGTCAGAAGATGGAGTAGAAAGGCTAGCTGTATCAGAGCCTACCGTTGAAACCCCACTAGAAGATATTCAAGGTTATTTAGTAGATGAAGCAAAAAGTGCATTAGGTCAATTCACGTTTGATGCAAGAAACAGCCGAATGGCAAAAGCAGTGGGATTAGAAAGCGCTATATTAGCAGCAAAATCAACTGGTCATGTAGACGCAGCTGACCGCCTCAGAGATATATTTACGCAAGCAAGTGAAGAAGCAGGGAGCACATTTTCAGGGGCGTTTGATGAAACTGGTAGAAAATTAGAAGATAAGAATGATATATATAACAGCGCTATGAGTGCAGCAGGACAAGTTGCTTTGAGACACCTTCCAGCAGCATTGGAAGCTATTGGCAGTAATGTAGATGTTCAAACCTTACTTAGAGATACAGATTTTAATGATGTTCTTAGATTAACAGCTAGAGAACTCGGTCAGCCAGTACCGCAAGGTTTAACTCCAGAGGAAGTTAAACGCTCTTTGCATGAAACTGCAAAAGGAGATTATTTTGAAGATCAGATTGATACTTTACCCTTTAGTGATAAACCACAATTGACTAAGCAGCAAGAACAAACAGAACAAACATTAGATATGGCTGTGAGACTTGCAAATGCCACTTGGAAAGTAGGACAAGTTCATCGTGCAGCGTGGGAGGGAAATGATGGTAGGATAAATCCTGCAAAACGTGAAGCATTTAACCCCTTTGATCTACTGAAAAAAGAACAATATAATAGAGTTGTGAAAGAAGGTCGATCTCCCCAAGATGCGTTAGTTAGAGTAGGCTTAGAAGTGTATAAAGATGTGATCCAGTATAAACCACTTGTAGCTCAACCTCCAACACCAGGTCGTTGATTATAACAAATTCATCAATAAACTAAACAGCAGCGCTTTCTAATTTCCGAACACCTTCTTTGAATTTACCTATTACAGGAAGAGGCGTTTGTCCTTTTACCAATCCTATATTCCTTAAAGTGGTAGGTATATCGGTTTGTACTTCGAATCCTCTTACTCTTCCAAGATCATCTGTATATTTATCTTGTTTGATTCTTTCCATATCTTCTTTGGGTTTATCGCCCGCATACCAAGTTCTTTTTGACCTTACAGGAACTTTTACTTTCTCTGTTTGTTGAGAAGTCTCATTTTGTCTTACTGTTTCAACTGAGCCTAAATTGAGTGAGCCAGTTTGCAGATATGTCTCAAGCGGTATTATTGTTCCCTCTCCTTGTTGAGTATAACCAAATTGGTATGTTGTTTGATAGAAAGAATCTGCCAAACGAATTTTTTGTACCCCATCAGTATCAACAAAAACAATAGCATTAAGTGTATGATCTTCAATAGCTTGTGGTTCACCACTGGACGCTATCAAATTTCCCGCTGCATCTTTTCGAGTATGATATAATGCTTCCATTTCAACGGGAGCTTCTACAGTTAGGTCAAGAATAAACATTTGTCTATCTTGCAAGCTTGGTATTTCATCACGGAGTATTCGTGTGTAAGAACTCTCGTCATTTTGCTCCATTGTTGCATGTGCTTCTCGAAGGCGAGCGTTTATACTTCCTCGTTTCCATACATCAAAAAGCAGTTGTTTTGCATAGGCATGGTGTCGACAATCACCAAGCCCCATTTCTAAATCTGCCATTATATTCGTATTACTTTCTCCTGACTCTCTTGCGCTAAAAAACGAAAGCATAGCTTTTACGGTTTCATCATATACAACATGCTCAGGACTATATAAGTCTTCAAGACCTTGTGTTTGAAATTGTCGCCGAAATAATCCATCTACCTTTTGATTGAAAGCATCTAAATTATCTGTCTCAGCCAAACCTAGCGCTTCAATAACTGCTCGTGCTTTTCTTATATCGCTTCTGTTAATTACTTCCGTATGTAACTGTCCTTTCCATTCTACGTTTCCACCAGTAAAATGCGATAATGGCCCTTCTGCAAGGCCGAGATAGTGGATACCATGTTTGTCAAGGAGCTGTCGAATACGCATTTCTTCTTGAGTTAAACCCCGTGACGGATCAGCTAAATCATATGGTTGATCTAACTCAGCCATTCGTTTATCCAGGGCACTAATTACTGAGTTTAAGACTTCTGTGTCTCCATGTTGTTGTTCTCGAACTTGCCTCAGCATAGTTAATTGGTCAAGGGTACTTTTAATTTCCCAATCAGCTCTCCCACTATGTAAAACTCTATCAAGAATAACATTTACCTCTGCTTTCGGTTTGTTAGTAATTACTGATAACTCAAGCTGTGTGGTAAGACACCAATAATCCTTTGATTGAATACCACCTGCTGTTTGCGTTGAAGCATATACTAAATCTGCAAGTTTTTGCGCTTCATCAGCTCTTCTGAGTTCAATAAGATTATAAACTGCATTAACACCTGGATAGAATTCAAAATCAACCAAGTAGCCTTGTAAATAATCCTCATATGACTGAGCAAGTAGTGCAACTGCGGTCTCTCGTTCATGAGGATCAGAGGATTTTGCTGCTTGCCTTGCTTTTTCTCGAAATGCTTTTGCCCGTGCCGAATATATTTCTCCACTTGCCTTATCCTGTGGATCATCGCTATTCCTTTTAGCATCGATAACCTTAGTTGTAAAATTGATAGATTCATCAAAAGCTCCAGTTTTATTTAATGAGACTGCATTATATTCCTGGAGAATTTCTGAACTGGCTACTAAATTCATTCCAGCAGTTTCAGCATCCTTAAAAACTCTCACTACGTCAGCAGAAGCACCATACCTATAAAATAATGTCAGAAATGTTGTTACTTCTTGCGGGCTCATAGAACTTATACCCATTTCTGTATATAAATTGTTTAATCTTGCTACTTTCTCGGCTTTTGCTCCTGATTGAGTTGCTTCAGTTACTTTACCAGTAAATTCTTTTGTTCGAGCTGCTTCTCTAGCTATGGCCTCTTTAACTTTCGGCAAATCACCTTCAGGAATTTCTTTAGAAAAAAGCGTATAGATTTCTGAAACGATTCTACTTTCAGGAGAGTTAGGTGATTCTCGTTCAACAGAAGAATGTTCCTGTGGGTGGTTTGGTACCTTACCATTTGGTGAATGCTCAGTAGTAACAGCTTTAGTTGTTGAATGTTCAGAACTGACTACTGGAGCAGTAGGTTGTCCAACAGCTACTTTTCTAGGGGTTACTACATCTGAGGGAGGTGGTTTTGGCAAATCACCCGAAAAATCGTTCATTGTGTTTATTATATGCCTTACACTAGGCTCCAGCAATATGAAAAGATTCGTAGATAAGAAAATTTATATCTATGGTTTTATATATGAAACGTAGATATAGGTATTATTGAGGCTTAAACTGCACTTGTAAAGAAGCATCGAGAGCTTGAGCTAGTCGTTTTAGAAAAGATAGAGAAGGAACTGTTTTAGCATTTTCTACACGAGAAATAACAGATTGCTTGGTATTCATCCTTTTAGCAATATCAGCCTGAGTTAAGCCTTTTTCAATTCTAGCTTTAATAAGCGCTCGAGCAATTTCATATTCAAGCCGTGTTTCCTCTTGGGCTTCTTTGAAACCAGGTCTTTTGAATAATTCTTTTTCAAAATCCTCCCAGTCCATACCAATATTTTTATTCATAAATCTCTCCTTTTATTACTTACAGTATATAGCATAATTGTGATAATATCAAGCCCTATTTTATTCTTGATCGTAACTCAGCAAGTCTGTCTTCAGCGATTTTTATTTCTTTTGGCGGCGTCTTGTCCTTTTTCTTCTTAAAACCATGCAGTAGAACAAAGGTTTTCCCTGTCATAGCAATATAGAGCACTCGTATGCTATCATTTCCGAGAATACGCAGTTCCCGTAAATCTGTCCCACTGAGCTTCTTGACATGCGGTAACCCTAAACGTATACCAAACTCTCGGAGAAGTCTTATCGAATCCTTCACTTTTGACTGAGCTTTTATTTCCAAACTATCAATAAACTCTTGTACGGGATAAACACCGCTTGAGATTCTGTACAAGATTACTTTCCATTGCTCTTCCATAGTTACATTTGCATTATAACAACTCTACTATTACATTGGTAAAGCTAAAAGTTGTTGCGTCTGTTGCAGGGTGATAGTGGGATAGTCTATAATTTCTATCCAGTTGGTAGCTCGAAAATCATCCCACGCTGCCGCAACGTAAGAGATTGCGATATGCTATATTTTATAACCGGCAATAAAGATAAATTTAGGGAAGTTAAATTATTAATTCCCAATATCAAACAATTGGATATTGATTTACCTGAGATTCAAGATCTTGACCCCAAACTTTTTAAATTCTGATATATTTAGGTAAAAGTTTAATGTAGGGTTGGTTTACTAGAATTTTCTTTTTGTTGACAATCTTAAGATTTGCTATACTTGAAATAGTCTAAGATTTGAAAATTCAGAAAATAAAATGGAAAATGTAAACAATCAACCACAACCAGGATTTCCATCGCAAGCACAAAGTACTTCTTCCATCCCTACACCCAATCAAGTATCTCAACAAAACTATGTACAACCAGCATATACACAACCTGAAAAGCCTAAGTCAAAATGGAAGAAAATATTAGCAATTTTCGCAGTACTTATTTTATTGGGAGTAGCTTTGTTTGGTTATCTCATCTTCCAAGGAATCAAAGATGCTCCTCAAGTTCAGCAGAAAGTAACAAGTTTTTTAAGTGACGTTTCAAATAATGATTTAGAAACCGCATACAACCTTACATCTGCACAATTTAAAGAATCAACTTCTAAGGAAGATTTTACAAAAGCAAGGACTCTTTTTAAGGCTCAATATGCAGGTTTTAAAGAACAAAAACAAACAGGTTTTTCTGTAGAAGCAAACGCTGGTCAACCAACTTTATATAAATATTCAGGAGCAATAACTTATACTGATGGTGACCAGGGAGAACTTTCAGCAACTTTGGTTAAAGAAAATGGTGAGTATAAAATTTTAGGGATAAAAGTGAATGTAGATATTAAGCGAATGGAAAAATTTCAGCAGGGTTCTTCGGATTCTGTGTTGGGTGTTGGCACTGAAAAGTAGCTATTTTATGGAAGATGTATTTAAAAGTGATTTACTTCAAGGTGAAAAGATACTATGGTCAGGACAGCCTGACCCCAAAACCCTATTTTCTTCTGCAGATACTTTTATGATTCCTTTTAGTTTACTTTGGGGCGGATTCGCATTTTTTTGGGAAGCTACGGTGTTTTTTACTCCCGCTCCGTTTTTCTTTAAGTTATTCGGAATTCCATTTGTTTTGGTAGGTTTGTACTTCATATTCGGTAGATTCATTTATAAGAAGATGCGTAAAGAGAAAACCTATTACGCAGTTACGGATAAAAGAGTTATAACCCTTTCCAACTTATTTTCAAAGCATATAGAAGCAGCGTTTATAAATACTATTCCTACAATGAATAAATCCGTAAGAGGGAATGGTGTAGGAAAGATAGTGTTTGGTAATCCAAATATGTTTGCTTCTTGGTATGGAAATACTGGCTTAGAATTCTTCGGAATGTATTATGGAGTAAATGTACCAACTTTTTATGATATTACTGAAGCAAATAGAGTATATGACATGGTGAACGAATTAAGAAACAAGGCTAACCAGTAACCTTCTACAAAAACTTTCTAATTAAACGGTAGCTAAAGCTGGAACTACCTGATAATTATTGATAAAATAGGTTCTAACAGCGTCAATAGTTCGCCGTCAGTTAGAATTTTAAGCCTGTCCTCTTTTATGAAGCTGCAAGATTTGGATTTATACACGGAAATTATAAGTAAAATTGTTACCATTTTGGGAATCGCGATAGGTGGTTTTTGGGCATACTGGATATTTTTTCTAAAAAGAACAGGAGTATGGAATCTTCAAATGAACATTTCTACGGAATCAATTAGATACAAAAGGAATCTTATACTTCTCCTGATTAAAGTTTCTCTTAAAAATGTTGGTAACGTAAAAATTTCTCCCGGACCAAGCGGATGCACACTATCAGTTAGAAAAATCCCCGGAAATCTTCCACTTGGGACAATAGTGGATTTTGAGTCTTGCCAGAGCCTAATTGAACAGGTTGATATTTTAAGAAGGTATAAAGAAAATGACAATTACGATTTATATGAAATTGAGCCTAATTGTGAGTATCACGAGCTTGAAACTATAGTAATTTCAAAGGGTCAATCTTTATTTATTGAAGTGAAATTTTTTTCTCAGGATGACAGCGATGCAATAACGGAGTATTGCATTATCAATATTATCTAATGATCTTCTCTTCTCTTACAATTTTCTCAAGCCTTTTTATTATATGAAATCTGTCCTTATAAACCAAGCCCTGAATTATGCTTCCAAGGAAAAATCCATGCAGAATTTTTGATTTTAAAATGTTTTTTCTGATTGCAATTATCGGAAGATATAATCCGCTTAGAATCAGCCAGTGATGCAAATGAAAAGTTTTATTTCCTTTGTGCACTTTTAAGTATGCCCCTTCCTGCGATGAAATATGAAGGTTTTTGTATTTTTTCTCGGGCAGTCTTTGGTTTACTTTTGACCTTGGATGGGATGTGAGGGTCCAAAACGCAAAACCCAATAACCCTCCTAAAAAGATTTTTCCCACACTTTTGGCATGACCTCTTGTTTCCATACAAATATTTTATCACCCACTCAAAAAAAAGCAAAATTTTATATACCCTTCTTCCATTTTTTAAAGTTAGATGATAAAATTGGGTACAAACACGCTAGGATAGCTCAGCGGTAGTAGCAGTCGTTTCATAAGCGACCGGTCGTCGGTTCGAATCCGACTCCTAGCACATAAATATATTAAAAATCAAAGATTAAATATCAAAAATAAAGTGAAAATTTAAAATTATAAATTCCTTGCCTCTCTAAGCTTATGAATAATAATCCCATTGGTATTCTAGATTCAGGTGTTGGAGGGTTGTCTGTTTGGAAAGAGATAGCGGGCTACCTTTCGAATGAGTCAACGATTTACATAGCAGATTCTCTTAATTGTCCTTATGGCTCTAAATCCAATGAACAAATTTACCAACTTTCCAAGCGGTTAACTCAATTTTTAATAGATAAAAAAGTGAAAATTATCGTGATAGCATGTAATACTATTACTGTTTTGTGTTTAAATAAACTTCGAAAAGATTACCCCAAAATTCCAATTGTGGGTACTGTTCCTGTAGTAAAAACCGCTTCGGAAAGATCAAAAAGCAAAAAAATCGGCATTCTATCCACGGAAAATACCGCTCAAAGCGAATATCAAAAAAATCTTATAAAAAAGTTCGCATCAGATTGTAATGTTGTAAACATCGGTACTGATAAATTGGTTCCTCTTATTGAGAAAGGAAAAATAGATAATAAAGTTTTTGATAATTTACTAAAAGAGGAATTGCGATATTTTAGAGAATCCGGTATTGATATTCTTGCGCTGGGGTGTACTCATTTTACTTTTTTAAGAAGTAAAATTGAAAGAATAATGGGGAAAGAAATCGTTGTATTAGATTCAGGATCTGCTATTGCAAGACAGGTGAAACGGGTTCTGGAAGCAAATAATGCGCTTTCTTCCGGTAGTTTCTCACATGTATTTTATACAACAGGAAATATTGAAACATTTCACCAAGTCGCAAAGAAATTATTAGGAAAAGAGGATATGAAAATGGTAAAATCAATGGAAAGAATTTCTATATAAACAACGTCATGCTGAATTTATTTCAGCACCTCGAGGATTTTCAAAATCCGGGATCCTGAAACAAGTTCAGGATGACGAAAATAATGCTATATGCAAAATAACTTTAAAAATAAAAATATCGCCGTTCTCGGTTTTGGGATAGAAGGAGAAAGCGCGGTTAAATTTCTTTTTGAAAACAAAGCTTATGTATCAGTGTTTGACATAAAGGAAGAAAAGGAATTTGAAAATTGGAAAATTACCGACTTAAAGAAAAAAGGGGTAAAGTTTTACTTTGGACCTTTTCCAGAAAGCTTCTCCGGTTTTGATATTATTGTGAGATCTCCAGGGATAAAACCAGATTCAAAAGCAATAGAACAGGCGCAGAAAGATAAGGTTGTGATAACTTCTCCCACAAAAATATTTTTTGATCTTTGTCCTAGTCCGATAATAGGCATAACAGGCACAAAGGGCAAGGGGACAACCTCAAGCCTTATATATGAGATGCTAAAAGTTCAAGGTTTGGATGTATTTTTAGGAGGCAATATTGGGGTTTCTCCAATTGATTTTCTGGAAAAAATTACAGACAAATCTTATGTTATTCTGGAGCTTTCCAGTTTTCAGCTTCAAGATCTTCAAAAAAGTCCACACATTGCCGTGCTTCTTATGGTGACATCAGAACACCTTGATTATCATAAGAACATTATAGATTATGTTAGCGCAAAGAGAAATATATTGTGTTATCAAAAACCTTCGGATTTTGCAATTTTAAATAGGGATTATCCTGCGAGTCTCGAATCAGATATTTGTACTGAAGGCAGGGTTTTTCAGGTAAGCCGTGAGGTGGAAGTTAGGGAAGGATGTTTTATAAAAGATAAGGCGGTTTGGTTGAAGGCAGACGGAAGACTGGAAAAAATAATAAATACAGAGGATATGCTTCTTCCCGGAAAGCACAATTGGGAAAATATATGCGCGGCTGTTATGGCGGCAAAAATCGCGAAAGTCTCAAAACAAAATATCGTTAAGGTTTTAAAATCTTTTAAGAGCTTGAAGCACCGGTTGGAGCTGGTGGCGATTGTAAGCGGTGTAAAATATTACGACGATTCATTTTCAACAACTCCTGAAACTGCGGAAGCTGCCATAGAAACTTTTTTGGAACCTGAAATATTAATTCTTGGCGGGTCAAGCAAAGGAAGCGATTTTACTCATTTAGGAAAGATTATTTCAGAAAAGCAAAATATTAAAGCGATTATAGGAATTGGTGCTGAATGGCCAAAAATAAAATCAAAAATCAAAAATGAAAAATTAAAAATTATTGATAAAGAAAAACACCTCGGATGGTGTCAGGCTGAGCGTAAGCGAAGCCATGACTCCTCCGAGGTGGATGAGAAAAAGATTGTTACAATCGAGGGTTGTAAAAATATGAAAGAAATAGCGCAAGCCGCGTTTGACGCGGCACAGTTTGGGGATATAGTATTATTATCTCCTGCTTGCGCGAGCTTTGATATGTTTAAAAATTATAAAGATAGAGGAGAACAGTTTAAAAAAGAGGTGAAAAAATTAAACACTTGGGACTAATGAGGTAAGAAGTGTTGAGAGTTGATTAAATCTTGTACTTAGTTCTTCAAAGCCTCTGTCTTGAGACGTGAGTATAGGATTTGTGTCTATTTGATCGCCCAGCATTCTTAATTTAAAAAGTTTAAAATCAGCATGTAAACGATACTGTATCCCAAAATCGACCATTGGGGCTCCCTGCCTTTGGCCTGTTTCCCAAACGTGAAAGTTTAAATCTGTTGGTTGGGAAAGAATTCTTTCAGTTCTTGTAGTGTGATGATCTCTGGATCCAGCAAGATCTCTTAATTCTTCAACCTGAGTACTTCTTAACCCTCCATACATATTAAAAAAGCCCGTTTCACCGGTTTCTGCAACATATTGGATAATAACGCCTTTATGTTGTCCGGGAAAGAATTTAGTCTTATCCAACGGCCTTGGCATTCTTGGAGATGGCCTTACAACTTGAAGATTTAATTCCGCAAATGATCCAAGCTGTTCAATAGCCTGGTCGGCTCTTATTCTTTGCTGTGTGCCTTCAGGAATTTTTAAAACAAGAGTATCTGCAAGGTCATAGTAAAAATCAAGCATCTGCGTCCCTGTTGCTCTCAGAACTTCTTTGTGCTCCTCTGCGAATTTTCGTGGATCGAAACCTTCCTTGAATGTCATAGCTGTGATTATAATCTATACCCTATAGGATATCAATATCTTTGAGTTGATTGCTTTTCTGTTTTAATTTAAAATGCAGAACATATGGTTGATAAAAAGAAATTTAAATTTGAAATTTTTGCAAAGGACAAAAACAGTAACGCTCGTGTTGGTAAGTTTGTGACTCCACATGGGGTTATTAACACCCCAAATTTTATGCCTGTGGCAACTCAGGGCAGCATAAAGTCTCTTGATGGTCGCGATTTAGCTGAAATAGGAATTCAGATTTTGATGACCAATACCTACCATTTGCATTTAAGGCCGGGGGAGGATATCGTTCAAAAATTTGCAGGGTTACACAAATTTATGAACTGGAATAAGCCTTTAATGACTGATAGTGGAGGATACCAGGTATTTTCTCTGGGAGCAGCGCAGGGTGCAAATGAAGATAACTCTGCTTCCTCAGGAAGGATTGGTAAATTTTTAGAATCTAGAGAAGAGCATGTAATTGAAAAGGCACGTATAGATAAGCACAGGGAACAAAAGGTAAGATTTGCTAAATCAGATGAAGAAGGAGTAACTTTTTATTCACATATTGACGGGAGCAAGCATCGTTTGGATCCTGAAATATCAATTAGAATTCAGGAAAAATTAGGAGCAGATTTGATTGTAGCTTTTGATGATCATGAATTGCCATTTTGGGATCATGAAAGGACAAAGAAATTTTTGGAAAGAACACACAGGTGGGAATTTGAAAGCCTTAAGGCCCAAAAAAGAAAAGACCAGTTTATGTATGGAGTAATCCATGGAGGTTTATATAAAGATTTACGTGAAGAATCAGCGCGGTTTATTGATAGGCATTTTCCGGGAATCGCGATTGGCGGTTCATACAGTACAAAAAATACTCTCCACAACGTCTTAGAATGGACCATAAATCAAATTTCTTCTGATAAACCGGTACATCTGCTTGGTATTGGTGAAATAGAAGATATTTTTGAAGCAGTCCAGCGGGGGATTGATACGTTTGACTGTGTTGTTCCCACACGTCTTGCAAGAATGGGTTGGGTGTTTACGTTTCCACCGGAAGGAAATGTAGAAAATAGATTCAGGTTTGATATTGCTAAGTCAAAATTCGCTGATGACCAAGGGCCGATCTCAAGCAATTGCAATTGCTTAGTTTGTCAAAATTATACCCGTGGATATATTCATCATCTATTTCGCAGCCGCGAACTCTTATCGTATAGACTAATAACTTATCACAATCTTTATTTTTTCAATAATTTAATGAAAGAAATAAGAGAAGCGATTGAAATCGGAAAGTTTACAGAATTGAGAAAGAAATGGTTGAGATTATAATTTTTAATTTCAAATTTCAAATTTTTATTCAAATTCAAATGATTAAGTTTTAAATTTTTAAACATTAATTCATTTAAAATTAAGAATTATAAATTAAAATGTATCTATTCACCTTTTCCCAGTAAATATGTCATTCTGAGGCTGAAAACCGAAGAATCTCATCAATACGAGATCCTTCGCTGCACTCAGGATGACAAACCGCTGGTAAATACTGAATAGTTACATTAAAATTTCTTGCCAAATTAGAATAAATATTATACTATTAGCTTATGAGTAAAGCGATTTTTTCAGGTATACAGCCTTCTGGAAACTTGCATATCGGGAATTATATTGGAGCGATAAAGCAATGGATTGATTTACAGAATAGTTCAAAGTTCAAAGTTCAAAGTTCAAAGTTGGATGAAAATGAACTTATTTTCTGTATCGTAGATTTGCATGCGATAACGGTTTATCAAGACCCGAAAGTTTTAAAAGAAAAGATTCTTGAAACCGCGGCACTTTATCTTTCCTGCGGAATCGATCCTAAAATTGCAAAAATATTTATCCAGTCGGAAAACCCTGACCACACATATCTTACCTGGATATTGGATTGTGTAACGCCTTTTGGTCTTCTTTCCCGCATGACACAGTTTAAAGACAAAAGCTCAACCCTCCTTCGCCGTGCCGCCGGCATAGCCTCTAGCGACGCTCGGCAAGGCTTCGAAGGGCGAGGCAAAGATGAAAACATTACAGTAGGGCTTTTTAATTATCCGGCTCTTATGGCCGCTGATATCCTGCTTTATGATACAGATCAGGTTCCGGTTGGAGAAGATCAAAAGCAGCACATAGAATTTACGCGCGATATCGGCGAAAAATTCAATAAAATGTACGGACAGGTTTTTAAACTTCCGGAACCTCTTATACAAAAAGAAACAGCAAGGATAATGAGCCTGCAAAATCCATTATCAAAAATGAGCAAATCAGATTCAAATCCTTTAGGAGCAATAAATCTGCTGGATAATAATGATTTAATAGTTGAAAAAGTCAAAAAAGCGGTTACGGATTCAGGTTTAGAAATTATAGCAAGAGAAGATAAGCCCGCAATGTCAAATATATTAACTATATTTGAAAGTGTTTCCGGCATTTCAGTTTTTGAACTGGAGCAAAAGTACAAAAACGCAAAATATTCAGATTTCAAAAATGATCTGGCAGAGGCGGTAGTTGAGTTTTTGGCACCCGTTCAGAAAAAATACACAGAAATTAGAGAAGATAAAAATTATTTAAACATGGTTTTGGATGAGGGAAGAGATTATGCTGTCGCCAAATCCTCGAAAAAGGTTCAACAAGTAAAAGAAATAATGGGATTGGGAAGATAAACAAATTTCTAATCAATTTCTAATGCTTTAATTTCTAATTCTCTTTGCAGAGATCCCCGCGTTTTTAAACGCGGGGGTGAATGCATGCCCGGAGCAAAGCTCTTGCTTTGCGGAGGCAAAAATGGC
>Ga0155147_147_pt1 | contig 13852 bp, 12 predicted proteins | sample RifCSPhighO2_01_FD_106115 | JGI IMG/M metagenome (GOLD analysis project Ga0155147, IMG submission 106115) | Candidatus Levybacteria bacterium RIFCSPHIGHO2_01_FULL_36_15
GAAACACCTCCTATTAAAAGATCCTGAGTGGCTATCTTTGGAGTAAGAGCTCCGTTTATCATATCCCAGTAGTTGATTGCAGGGAGACTTCCCGGATCAATCCAGGAAAGAGATCCCGAACCATTAGTTTGAAGAAGATACGTATCTGTTTGAGAATCAGGCCAAGTATAAGTAAGAGCGTTAAAAGTGGTTGTGCCTTTCACGCTTAAATTTTCACCAATACCCAGAGTGCCGGAGATCGTTGCATTACCTACAACATCTAGTTTTTCAGATGGAGATGTTGTGCCTATTCCCACACTGTCTGTGGAAGTATTGAGTCTTACAACTGTTCCATCATCTGTCCATCCGCTTACGGCAGTACCGGTAATCGTCAATTTTTTATTAGAGGTATCAGGACTAATGGTAATGCCTGTTCCTGCTGTAAACTCAAGAGTATCAGTATTTGATCCAGCTGAGAAGCTATCACTGCCTACTTTTATTGTCTTAAAGATTTTTTGGGAGGACCCTGTGTCACTGTTTGTTATAGTCAGGCCGCTTACTGATATTCCGCTTCCTGCTGAAATCGTTAATGCTCCTGTTTTATCTTGTAAAGAAAGGACACCGGTATTTGTAACTACGGGTCTTTGTCCGCCGGTAACTGAAATACCGGTTCCGCCGGTAACTGAATAAACGAGATTTGAGGCAAATACGGATCCTGTTCCTGCATCTAAATTTTTATTATCAATTGTTACATTGTCATGAAAAAGGGAAGTTCCGCCTACGTCAATATTTTTCTTAAAAGTAACCGGTTCATTGAAGATTGCCGGAATATTGAAAGTGATGTTACCACTGAGTTTTCTTGTTCCCTCGGCTAAAACTGATTGTATATTCTGATTGATATTATTAATAGTTGTATATCTTTTGTTATCTTTTGATATCTTTGATATGCCAAAAAAGAGAATACCTGCCAATGAAAAGCTCGTGAAAACAAGCAAAACCAGAGAATATTTATGCTGAAACAGGATTTTAAATATTCCCATTTTTTCTTGAGGAAAAGCTTCCGGTTTTTCAGCCTGTGCCTTAAAAAGTTTTCCTCTTACAAATTTAGGGAGAGAGAAGGAGAAAACGGAAAGAAATATAGAAACAACTTTATCAGAAAATCTTGCCTTAAGTATTTCTGATGATGCATTTGCTTGCGGAGCCTCTTCGTTTGATAGTTCCTGAAGAGTCTCAAGGTTTAAAGGGGTTTTCTTTCCGTTTTTGCGGGAATCGCGGGAATAAAAGAATTTCTCTAAAGCGTCTTGGAAATAAATTCTCTCGCCTCTGACGTTTCTTTGCGGCAAAAATAAGCCTTTTTTTTCAACCCGCCTTAAGGTTGAAATTGATATCCCGAATTTCTCAGCAGCCTCGGATATGCTGAGCGGCTTATTCTGTTTTAGCCTCTCAATCTCCTTGATGGAGAAGTACCTATTCTTCCCATCAAGTCTTATAGGGTGGATTATGCCTGATTTATCCCACCTTCTGAGGGTATCTATAGAAACATCTAAAGCACGGGAGGCTTCGCTAATTGTAATAAATTCGTTGTTATTGTTAGGCAGGCTATCAGGCATAAACTAACTAGGTATTGATTAATAAATGCATAGATGTTTCTATATATCTATTTAACTATTATTTATAAAAAAATGTCAAGAGGTAAAAGAGTCTTCGTAACATATATATATGCAAAATTAAACATTTGAACAAAAAAATTGAAGCTAAATTTTCAGCAAACAATGATTCATTTTGAGCAAAATATTATAGGATTTAATATATTTATATCTTTTTGTAGTGAAAAGTCCGTGAAAATTAATTTTCACCAGTTATTTTGTATGATTTTAAATGCTGTAGAACATAAACAATTAATTTACATATAGATATATTGTTATATGTATTGATAAGTAGTATGTTTTTAGTTATTAATTATTATTGCATAAGTTATTTCAATTCATCCTGATCCCGATTAAATCTAACCAATTGGATTCAAGCCTGGATCAGGATGGCAGGAAGCACGAGGTCGTGATGATAAGTTTAAGGATGTTGACACGTTTAAAACCTCTCTCTATACTAAATTTAGTCTATGAAAAAGATTAACTGGTTTTTATGTCAAGCAGTAGTTCTGTTTTTTATATTCTATGCTTTCATTTTGATTTTCCCTAGCACTTCTCATGCTCAAAGCGCAAGTGAGACTTCTTTTGGTGTGGCTCACTTTGTTCCCATCGCGGATAAAAATGTAAAGGATGGGTCGATTGTTTCTATATCCAAAAATGCCTATATTGTAAGCAAAACAGAATACGATACTATGGTGATTGGAGTAGTAGCGCAGAATCCAGCTGTTGTTATTAATATTGACGTGATTAATAAATATCCTGTTATATCTGAGGGGCACGCTTTTGTTAGGGTTTCAACAGTAAATGGCCCTATTAAAAAAGGGGATTTGATTACTAGTTCAAGTGTTACGGGAGTAGCAATGAAAGCTACAAGATCAGGCTATGTAATTGGTTCGGCGTTTGAAGATTTCACTTCTAAAAATACTAAAGAGATTGGTAAAATCGATGTTGTTCTTAGTATCCATTATTTCAGTGCTGAGTCTAGAGTTTCAACAAGCCTTATGAATATTTTGAACTTAACAGCCATAGCAACCTACGAACAACCCACCGTTGTTTTCAGGTACTTTTTAGCAGGTCTTTTAATTTTGATCGCTTTTGTTTTGGGTCTTTTTTCGTTTGGCAGAATCGCAAATACCGGCATAGAGGCTTTGGGAAGAAATCCGATGGCAAGCCGTATGATCCAGCTTGGAATACTCTTAAATGTTTTAATAACTATTTCCATTATTGCAGCCGGTCTTGCGATAGCTTATTTTGTGCTAAGATTATAATTAGTCGTTGCACTTTAGCTTTTGAGCTTTGAGTTTTAACTTTTGACTTTTTATTATGTTTACGTCAAGTATATATATATTCTTAACATTTTTAGGAAGTCTTTTTCTGCTTATTTTTACTCTTGTATATCTGTATTATCTTTACCGGAAAGAAAGAGAATTTGAAGATAAGAAAGCGCAGATTTATCAAAAATCGCAGGAGATTTTAGAACAATCTTATCTTCAGGCTAAGGACATAATTGAAGAAGCAACCAAAAAGGCACGCGAAACTCTTTCAGGCAGCCAGTTATTAAAGGAAGATATAGAAAAAGGTCTTGCCGACAGTCTGAAAATAACTCTTGATAAAAATATTAAAGAAATAGAACAGATTTCAGGTAAGTATAAAAAATCCTATGAAAATTTATTTGAGGGAATGAAAGATGAATACTTAAGCCGGACAAAACAAAACATGGACAACATAATTAAAAAGGAAGGAACAGAGCTTGATGAATTTACCCAGGTTGTTGAAAGAAAAACAGTTGATACACAGAAAAACATTGAAGCAAAAATAAGTGAAGAACTGCAAAAAGTTCACTTGGATATAGAAGCTTACAAGAAAGAACAGACGGCAAAAATAGATCAGTCCTTAAGTAAGATAATTTTGAAAATATCTTCGGAAATACTGCCCAAAACGCTTAGGCCGGAAGATCATGAAAAAATTATTTTGCAGGCTTTAGACCAGGCAAAAAAAGACGGTTTATTCAACTAACAATGAATAATGAACAAATAAATAGTAACAAAAAAGATAGGTACTTAGATATATTAAGTTCTATTAAGACAGATACTGATGCGGTTCAATTCTCATCAAGCCTGAATAAACTCGCATTTTCTTTATACGAAACCAGGGAAAGCATAAACCAGAAAATTTCAAGATTTCTTTCAAATGAGCAGAAGGACAAAATAATTCTTTATTGCAAGGAACACGGAATAAACATTGATGATATCATATCTTTCCAGAAGTTTATTTCTGAGCTGGATGCTGCGGTAAAAAATCTCCCTAAAATTACACTTTTCCTTGCCTATGAGCCCAGGGATGAAAGCGTTTCCATAATCTCAGACTGGTTTATATTAAATCTCAAACAGAAAATCTTGCTGAACATTGAGGTGGATAAAAAAATAGTTGGTGGGGCGGTTATTGTATATAAGGGAATTTATAAAAATTATTCCTTAAAGAATAAGCTGGATAGAATGCTTTCGGAAAATAAATTAAATTTTAATTACTTGCAGACTGGTGAGGTTAATGAATAAAGCAATTTTAAAGAATAAGTTCTTCAAAAAAAGCAAAAAATTGTTCAGTTGCTAAATTGCTGAAAAACACTTTAAAAAGTTTAACAATATAATAATTTAACAATGAAGCAATAATTTTTATCATGAATGATTATTCATACTATCTTAATAAAATCGGAGAATTTGGGATTGTTCAAGAAGTGAACCACCCTATTGTAGGAGTTTCTGGCCTGCCCGGAGTTAAACCGCGCGAAATAGTTATTTTTGAGAATGGGCAACAAGGTCAAGCATTTACATTAGATAGCTCCAAAGTTGGAGTTTTACTGTTTTCAAGAGACCCTATTCAAGTGGGTCTTCGTGTCGCAAGAACAGGTTTTCAGCTTTCTGTCCCTGTGGGATCTGAGCTTTTGGGTTTTATAATTGATCCTTTGGGCAATCCCTTATTAAAGCTGGCTTCTTTTAAAAAACCGGCACTGCATCGTGAAATAGATGATCCGCCTCCTGGCATGTCAACCCGCTCAAGAATTAAAAAATCATTTCTTACAGGTATAAGCATAGTAGATATTATGGTGCCTCTTGGAAAAGGTCAAAAAGAACTGATTATTGGCGACAGAAAAACGGGTAAGAGTTCACTGCTTCAGACAACAATTAAAAATCAGGTACAAAGCGGAGCAGTTGCTATATATGCTGCTATCGGCAAGAAAAAAAGCGATATTAAAAAGCTTCAGGAATTTTTTGAAAATGAAGGAATTTTCAGTAAGATTTGTATTGTTGCTTCCGGCTCGCATGATTCGCCAAGCCTTATTTATCTTACGCCTTACGTGGCTATGACGATAGCAGAATATTTCAGGGACGCGGGGCAGGACGTACTCGTGGTTTTGGATGATCTTTCTACACACGCAAAGTTTTACAGAGAGATATCTCTTCTTTCTCACCGTTTTCCCGGACGCGATTCTTATCCTGGTGATATCTTCTATACTCATGCAAGACTTCTGGAGAGAGCAGGTAATTTTATTCATCCAAAAACAGGCGAAGTTTCAATTACCTGTCTTCCTGTTGTTGAAACAATAGAAGGAGATTTTACAGGTTATATTGCTACTAACCTTATGAGTATGACAGACGGGCACATTTTTTTTGACAGTAATATTTATTACAGGGGCAGAAGGCCTGCCGTTAATGTCTCTCTTTCTGTTACCAGAGTGGGGCGTCAGGCTCAGGACAAGGTGAAAAGAAGCATAAACCGCGAGCTGACTGCCTTTCTTGCCATGTATGAAAAAATGCAGAATCTTTCCCACTTTGGAGCGGAGCTAACGGAAGGAGTTAAGCACATACTGAATCTGGGTGATAAAATATATAAATTCTTTGGTCAAGACCCCGGACTTATAATACCATCTTCTGTACAGTTAATTTTAACATCTCTTATATGGTTGAATTTTCTTGAGGGTGAAACAGATGATGTAATTTACACTTACAGACAAAGAATGATAAACATGTATAATAAAAATGAAAAAATTAAGAAAACTTTTGATGATATTGTTTATGCGGAATCTTTTAACAGTCTTCTGGCAAATGTAGCTAAAAAGAGGGAGGCTATACTATCGGTATGCAAAACAAAAGAAGCTTAACTAGCGAAACAGAACTGGTAAGCGGTCTTAAAATGCTTGCGCAGGCATATGAGGAGATCTCGGTCATAAAAATGCAAAGAGTGAGGGATTATGTGTTAAAGAACCGTGATTTTTTAACCGGTGTATCCTATGTTTTTTATGACGTTAAAACGTCTTACAGGCAACAAATAGAAGAACTTATGAAACTTAAGAAAATAACAAATATTGCCAGCTTTTCAACTATCAATAAGAATGGAAAAATGGTTTCTGTTCTTCTTTCTGCCAACAATAAACTGTATGGAGATATCATATTAAAAGTTTTTTATCTGTTTATGGAAAATATTAAAAAGTCAGACTCGGATATTGTGGTTGTGGGAAAGCTGGGCAGAGAACTTTACAACCAGTGGAATATAAAAAAACCTTATAAATATTTTGAAATACCCGATTCGGACTTAAAAATTGAAGATTTGAAGGAAATAATTTCCTATATTATTAATTATGAGAAAGTTGACGTTTTTTACGGCAGATTTGCAAATATAGTAAATCAAGTCTCAACTTTTTCAAATATTTCGGGTGAACAGACTTTTGATACGGAAGTGAAGCCAAATCCCAATTCAAAATTTATATTTGAGCCTTCTCTTGAAAAAATACTTAACTTTTTTGAAACCCAAATATTTGCTTCATTTTTTAAACAAACAGTGCACGAATTTCATCTGGCGCGTCTTGCTTCAAGAATTAAGGCGATGGAAGAGGCGCTTTCTAATATTGATAAAAGGATAAACGAGCTGAAAGGCCAGACAAGAAGAGTTAAGAGACTATCTGATAATAAAAAACAGATAGAAACTATTGCCGGAATTTCGCTTTGGAGTCAGGGGTAAAAACAGTATGGAAAATAAAGGTAAAATAATAAGTGTAAAAGGACAAATCATAGAAGTTGAATTTGAGGAGGGTGTTCCTTCTTTGCATGATATTTTAGTACTTAAAGAAGATGAAAATGTGCGCATGGAGGTATATGCTTCATTATCATCCTCCATTTTTTATTGTCTTTCTCTTTCCCAAAATAAAAGTCTCTATAGGGGAGCCAGCGTTATAAATACAAAAAAACCGATTACTATTCCAGTGGGAGCAAGTGTTTTGGGCAGAGCGATGAATTTATTCGGTGATTCTCAGGACAACAAGGGATCGATTCAGGTCTCAGAGATGCGTGAGATTTTTGGACCCGATCTTCCTTTTGATGAAGTCCAGACTATTGATGAAATTCTGGAAACCGGTATTAAGGCAATTGACTTTTTCTCACCTATTCTTAAAGGAGGTAAAGTAGGTTTATTTGGAGGAGCAGGAGTGGGAAAAACAGTTCTTCTAACGGAAATAGTTCATAATATAGTAATTTTAAATAAAGACAACAGCGTTTCTGTTTTTGCAGGAGTGGGAGAAAGGGCTAGGGAAGGACAGGAACTTTATGAATCACTTAAGCAAAGCAATGTATTGCCTCAGGTAAGTTTGATTTTCGGGAATATGGGAGAAAATCCTGCTGTGCGTTTCAGAACGGCACTTGCCGGAGTGACTCTTTCCGAGTATTTCAGGGATGAATACGGCAAAAACGTTTTATTTTTCATAGATAATGTTTTTAGATTCGCTCAGGCTGGTTATGAACTTGCAACACTTATGAATAGTATCCCTTCCGAAGGCGGCTACCAATCCACGTTAACATCTGAAATGGCTTCTTTTCATGAAAGGCTTGTTTCAACAAAAAAAGCAGCTATTACCACAATGGAAGCAATCTATGTGCCATCTGATGATATCACCGATTACGCGGTACAGTCAGTGTTTCCATATCTTGATTCAATTGTTGTTTTGTCACGCTCCGTTTATCAGGAGGGGATACTGCCTGCTATTGATCTTCTTTCTTCAAACTCGTCCGCCTTAAATCCCCGAACTGTAGGGGAAACACATGTTAAAACTTTAATTGAGGCGCAGGCTCTTCTTAAAAAGGCATTGAGCTTGGAAAGGATAGTCTCGTTAATAGGACAATCGGAACTTTCCTATGAAGACCAGCTTATCTACAAAAGATCAAGGCTGTTAAAAAGTTATATGTCGCAGAGTTTTTTTGTAACTGAGGCACAAACAGGTAGGGAAGGAAAATATGTTAAAAGAGAAGAAACCATCGGAGATGTTAGAGATTTGCTAGATGGAAAATATGATGATTTAGAACCTGAAAAATTGCTGTTTACAGGCGGCATAAAAGATTCTAATCTTTAAAAACTGGTTTGGTAATTGGTGCTTGAATTTCTATTTGAGGAATGGCCTCAATACCTAAGAATATAGATACATGATTCTTGTAGAATCTTACTATTCCGCGATCAATATCAAACTCCTTTTTTTGATCATTATCTATATGGATTATTATATTTTTTTTTACTATGGAAATAAAGTTTGCGTGGTTAAAAAGTATATCAAATTTCCCCTTTTCATTTGTAGATGAAACTGATTTTGCCTGTCCATCAAATAAAGTATTTTCCGGACTTTTTACTACAACGTGCAATTTTCCGCTTTGTAAACTTTGATTCTCCATTCTCTAATTATTTAATAAAGTTATATTAAATGCAAGCTGTTGTTATACTAATATATCTATTGATATACAAAATTTAAATAATAGGAAATCAAAACGCTTGTGAAAATCGAGTCTGAATTTATACACATTAATGTTTCACGAAGGGCTTAAAAGATGTTCCCAGATTTTGTTTATATAACAATATATCAATATATCGCATTTTTTATTGCTAAGGTAACGATATATTTTGATGCAGTCAGTTTTTAATAATAGTTTTTCTAATACTATAAACATTTCTTTAACGATTTATTCTTATTTGGGAATTTACTTAATCTTCATGGTTTCTGTCACTCTTTTTTGAAAGGTGACAGCAAGCACTAATGTTTGATTTGTATTGTTAAACTAACAAAAATCGAAAAAAGCCTTTTAATTAAAAAAATCTCGTCCGCAGATAAAAATTCTGTAAAATATCTTTGCGGGAATTTTTTCTACATGATTTTCTTGTGTATACTGTCTACTCTAAGATAAATTTGTTTTCCTAAAGATAACTTTTCTTCGTTAAATAAATATTCTTTTAAAACATTGTTAGTGGTGTGAGTGAAAAAAAATAATTTTTTATTAAATTGCTTGGCGATATGGTTGAAAACGAAATTGGTATTATATGATTTATGATTATATATTTAATTATTCTAAGATATATTAAGAATATGTTTGTTCCAATTGTCCAGTCTTATACGAGTTTCGCACATCCTGTCATCCTGAGGAGTGAAACGACGAAGGATCTCTGAACTTATTTCAGTCTTGCATTCGCCCGCTTCGCTCTCGCTTCAGCGAGGCGATCAAGAGATTCTTCGCTACGCTCAGAATGACAATTGCGAAAGTCGTGTCTTATATAAAAAAGGTTGCGAATTAAAAATAAATAGCATACTCTTTGCTTTGATTGAATCGGAGCTGCGGGAATAACCAGGCACAACTATAACTGGTATAGCTAGATCTTGTCCTAGCCCGATTTAATTGGAATTGAGCAAGAAAAGGGCATAGTTGTTATCTTACTTCAGGTTATTTAAAAATTACTCGAAAATATAAAATTGGCCTTAAATACAAAAATCTTCACTGTTATGACTATTATTATAGGAGGTTATGATTTCGTTCTGGTGAGCTGATTGTCAGTCGGAAACAAAAAATGATAACATTAACCCTTTTTATTTTAGAAAAAAGAATCAGCTTTAAACACTTCTATGTATAAAAAAGAGAAATGACATAATTTTCACCTAAAAATAATATTATAATTATTATAGGTTTCAACCATTTTTGAAAACATAAATATTTAAATAAATTGTTTTTTTACCGAATACAAAAATAAAGCGAACGTCTTAGCAAATACTTATTCCGCATGCTAAGGTGAGTAAAAATAACACGAATAATAATCCCCGTAATAATAAGAACTAGATTGAAGATTAAACAAAATCAATGTTTAACTTACTGCTACAAAAACTAAATTTTAAAAGTAGTAAAAAGATAGAAAGTCTTAGCTTAAAAGATAAAAGTTTATGGTAAAGGTTGCTCTTGCTGCTTGAACCAGTGGAGTCATTTCAAACTTCTTTCATACTGATTTCATTTGACTTTCGTCTTGATTAAATTAGGCGAACAAGAATTATACTTCTTATCCTGTCTGCGGATTTGAAGTCCGTCAGTTATCGTGGGCAATTTCCAGGGAGGAAAAGATGTCATAGGGCTTGCTTTGCGAAGCGGGTAAATACATGGAGCCTCATTCATTATTTTACCAAATAGGGCCCTCCCAAATATAGAGAAGGAGATAAAAACTCAAAATATGGGCATTTTTGTAAGTTGTCTACTTCAAAAGGGTGAGGGAATATTTCCAGACATAAAAATGTTTTTTTAAACGATTTTAAAAAAGATTGATTTAAAGACCCAAATATAAATCTCATAGTTATTTTAATGTCCCCATAGTATTTTATATCAGATCCCGTAGTAATAGATGTTTTTACTGAATTTCGAAGCTAAGTCTAATTATAGGATCCAGTTCTTGGGAGTTTCAATTTCGTTTACTGGGGCGGATTTATTATTCTTTGTTTTTGACTTTCTGACTTTGGTAATGGTTTATTTGTTTTTTCATTTTCTTTCCCCTTTTTCTTAAATTCCCTGCCAAAGAAAAAAGCAAGAGGTGTAATAAAAACAATGGATCCAATTCTCACCATATTTGAAAAAACATCGTTTTCAAAAGCCGGAACTATAAACAAGGCCATCAAACCTATAAAAAATATAACAACCGCAAAAGGCTCGAACATGAAGGGGGTGGCAAAAATCAGAAAATAGAGAAGGAAAAAAAGAGGGGAAGCAATTCCTCCCGTCAGAAAAATTATAAGAAGAGTACCTATAAGTGCCACAAAAATAAAAACAAATGAATTGGAAAAAGTTTCCGCTATGTTCTGTTTCCTTTTCGCGAAGATGTAAGTTAAAGATAAAACTATTAAAAAGCCTACTATGTATGTAAGATATGACGAAAGAGGGGTATAAATTATTGCTCCAACCAAAAAGGTAGAAAGAATTATGGTCAAATACTGCTTGAATGAATTCATCCCTTTATGATATTAATTCAAAGTTAGAAAGTCAACTCCGATAGTTGTAACTGTTTAAGATTTGCTAATGATTATGGTTTTCATTCATTTACTTTGTTTGATGACTCCTTAACATTTACCGATAACTATCGAGGTAATAGCGCTCACGGCAAAATAAACTTGTTTCTCATTTTCTGACTAAACATTGGTTATTGGAACTGAGACGAAAACAATCAAATTTATTAAGTCCGGAATATGGTCGAAATTAAAAATATGGTAGAATAGAGCTGTTATGAAAGTAGGTACAGTAGCTTTAATTGGCAGGCCAAATACGGGGAAATCCACGCTCGTAAACAATTTGGTGGGGCATAAAGTTTCAATTACTTCTCCAAAGCCTCAAACTACACGCTTTTCAATTTACGCGGTGTATGAAGACGAACGCGAGCAGATAATATTTATTGACACGCCTGGGATATTTGCCAAAACGCAGGATAAGAAAAATAAACAGATTAATCTTGAAGCACAGAGAATCTTAAAGGAAGAAATAAATGTCATTATTTACTTGATTGATCCTACACGTGAAAGAGGACCGGAAGAAAACAGAGTGCTTGGGATTATGAGAAAAATTGATATTCCAAAAATTCTGGTTATAAACAAATCGGATATCCTGGGAGAAAAAAGCTATATTGAGCAGTATAAATTTCTTGAGGATGAATTCGGAAAAGCCATAGAAATTTCTGCCCTTAAATCAAAAAATCTTGGAGCGCTGCTTGATGCTATTTTTAGTCATTTAAAAGAAGGCAAACGCCTTGTGGTAAAAGAAGACCTTCCTGTGCCAGTTCTTAACCTGAACTCAAAAACTTATATTGAAGAAAATATAAGAGAAAAGGCATTCTTGGTTTTAAGAGATGAAGTTCCTTATCAGGTGAAAGTGATGGTTGATCAGATAAGCGAACGCAAAAATGGTTTTATTTATATAAAGGCAAGAATGATTGCGAAAGACGCTCATTACAAAAAAATGATTATTGGACATTCTGCCCACAGAATAAAACAGATAAACATGATGGCAAGAAAAGAACTGGAATTGTCAACAGGAAAGAAGATATATTTGGCTTTAACAGTAGAGGCTGAATAATAATTTGATTTATGAATTACGAATAAAGAATCAGGAATAATGATAGGGAAATACTATTGTTACATTGTTATGAATAAAGAATAGGGAGATAAGCAATTGAGCAATGCAACAACTAAACAATGATGTTATTTGATTCATTATTTTATAGAAAAAGGAAAATTGAGAGAAGAGGTTAAATCACAAGAATGACGCAAGTGCTAACAAGCAAAATAATATAATGAGACTGGTAATTCAACGTATCTCAAAAGGTAAAGTTTCGGTGGAAAACAAGGCAGTTTCAGAAGCTTCAAAAGGCTATTTTATATTGGTTGGCGTGGGCCAGCAGGATAGCGAATACGAGGCTAATTTCCTGGCGCAAAAAGTTACAAAGCTAAGAATAATGCAAGATGAGTCCGGCAAGATGAATTTGACTTTGAAGGATGCAGATGGGGAAGCGCTTGTTGTTTCACAGTTTACTTTATATGCTGATACCAAAGACGGCAACAGGCCCAGCTTCATAAAAGCAGCACGGCCGGAAAAAGCAAGACTTGTTTATGATCACTTTGTTGAAAAACTGAAATCTTATGGAATTAAAACCAAAACCGGCAAATTTGGGGAATATATGAAGATAGAAGTGGTATTAGACGGCCCGGTGACAATAGTGATGGGATCTTCTTCTTGATTTTTGACTACCAATGTTCGTAAACTCTAAGTGTGGGTGATTTTAAGTTTGTTAAAATTCCTCATCCTGCCTACAAGCAATCAGATCTTGAGGCATGGGTGATAAATGCTCCCAAGCGGGCAAAAAGGCCAAAGTTTAAACTGCTTAAGGCAAAAGAGTATACCTGCCCGTTTTGTCCCGGTAATGAGAAGAAAGAAAAAGAAGTTTACAGAATCGGGGGTTTTGACACGGACAGCAAATGGTTGCTTCGAGTGATTGAAAACAAATTTCCTTTTGCTCCCGTACATGAAGTAGTTATTCACACGCCGGTTCACCACAAGCATTTAAGCCAGTTTAGCCTTGATGAAATACGTCTTGTAATAGAAGCTTATGTAAACAGGTTTAATGTTAACAGGAAAAACGGAGTGGTCTGTATTTTTTGCAATAGCGGGCGCGACGCCGGCGAGAGTATTACTCATGCTCATTCGCAGATCGCGGTTGTGCCAAAAGAAGTTGAGATTATTGTGCCCAAACTTGAGGAAGATCTGCTTTATAGGGGAGAGAATTTTCCTGTTCGCAATTTTTATCTTATTTGCCCGCCGTACTCTCAATGGCCGGATGAGGTTTGGATTGTGCCAAAAGAAAGAGGCAGGATTTTTGGCGAAATAAGATATGAAGAGATAGAGGAGATCTCTTTTATTTTAAAAAGACTGGTCAGAATTTTTGAAATCAGGCATGGATATGAATTTCCCTACAATTATTATATTTATCCTTATCATGACTGGTATTTAAGAATCATGCCACGCGCGAAAATACTGGGCGGTTTTGAGATTGCCACAGGCGTTTTCGTGGACACTCAGGATCCTAAGGAAACAATAAGGTTTATAAAGGAACACTTTTATGAAGAAGACCAGACCATCACGAGAAATAAAGCGGAATACAGAAAGGGAGTGTGAGTCAGCGTTTAGTTATTAGCGTCTAGTTTAATAATTTAATTAACTGAACGCTAAACGCTAGTTGCTAGACGCTAATTTATTATGGAAGATGAGTTAGATAAGCCCTCAGAAAGGTTGATGAGGCTAATAAAAGATAATCTACTGGTTGTAATCCTGGTCTGTTCTGGTTTGATCCTCTTAAGTATTGGTCTGATATCTTTATTAGATAAACCTCAGCCTCAAATAAGT
>Ga0155147_136_pt1 | contig 11944 bp, 16 predicted proteins | sample RifCSPhighO2_01_FD_106115 | JGI IMG/M metagenome (GOLD analysis project Ga0155147, IMG submission 106115) | Candidatus Levybacteria bacterium RIFCSPHIGHO2_01_FULL_36_15
AGGGAAAAGAAGATTTATAAAGCTTTTCGTAAATTAATTCTGTTAAAAATCCGCACATGCTATCCTAAATACCCTGAAGGTATAATTGCCCGTATTCTAGGAACGAACGCAACATCTAGGGTAAATTAAGGTGCTCATTAAATACTTCCTGAGCTGTTCTGTATTGTAGTATTTTTCTGGGCCTGTTGTTAAGCTCCCAAATTACATCCTGAAGTTCATCATCAGTAACTTTGGTAAAATCAGTCCCTTTAGGAAAGTAATATCTTAACAACCCATTCCCATGTTCATTTGTTCCTCTCTGCCAGGATGAGTAGGGATCAGCATGGAAAGTTGCCATATCCAAATCATCCCGCAGTTTAAAGTGCAGATGGGTTTCTTTGCCATTATCCAAAGTAGTTGACCTTCTGGCTTTTTCCGGTAATGAAGTAAATATCTGTCGTTGGGCATCAAGGGCAGATTGGCTGTCAATGGCTTTAACCTTTCTGCCCTCAATTAATCTTGATACTCTTTCCACTTCAGTATGTACTCCGTCTTTATGGCCTCTGCCTTCAACTGTGTCACCTTCCCAATGGCCAAACTTACTCCGGTTGTTAATCTCTTCAGGTCTTTGGTGAATACTGACTCTATCGGGGATATGTGACCGGTGGACTTTCCTGCCGGACCTTTTCCTTCTTTTGGTCTGTTTCCTGCGTAAATACTCATATAATGGCCTGTCAAAATCAGTCACTGTAATGGCTTGATTATGACACTCCAATCTTTTATCAAGCAGTGATTGGGTGATTAATCCCTGCCTGGTTATATCTGTCTTTTCCTTGTAGATGAAGGCATAAATTGTTTCATGGCAGATCCACCAGGAGGGGTCATTAGGATAATCTTCCTTCCTTAACCTGCCGGCAATCCCTTCCGGAGACCAGCCACCTCTTAAATGTTCCATAACATACCCATAAATCTTTTTACTCTTTAAAGGTTGTTTGGCATTAAAAGCTTTTTGCTTCCTTTGATCAGCTACAAACTGGGCATGGTTTGGTTCATAGATTTCCTCATCATATTTACCAACCCTTACCTTAGTTTTGTTTCTTTTTAACTCCCTGCCCACAGTTGATCTATCACGACCTAGCCTGTTGGCTATTTCATTTCCACAAAATCCTTGTTTTATCCACTGCGAAATCAACACCCTCTCAGGTTTGGTTAATTTAGTATGTTTACTCAAAGTTATTTCACCTCCAATCTTAGCCAGGAAGTGAAATTTTACTCTTAATTATTTAACCCGGGGATGTTGCAATCGTTTTTAGAACTTGTGTTGTTTTATTCTAAAACCGAATATGTTATTATAATAACATGGACATTATAAGACGGAAGAAATGGGTTTGGAAAGCAATAATAATTATCTCATCTCTTGCGCTTATAGCAGGATCTGTTGTTCCATTCCTGGGCCAATAAGAACACAATGGATTTAAAGACAAATCTGTCAACACTAGGTCTGACCTACAAATTCAACGCCAAAAAACTTGAAAAACTCGGAATTAAAACGGTGGAGGATTTGCTTCTCTATGTCCCCTCAAGATATGAAAATCTGAGTGTAATTTCAAAAGTTAACCTTTTACAGGCAGGAGAAAAAGCCACTGTCAAGGGTTATGTGCTTGAGGTCAAAAATACTTACACTAAAAACAGAAAAAAAATACAACAAATAATAATCCAGGATAAGTCCGGCAGAACGCTTCTTTGCATCTGGTTTAATCAAGTGTTTATTTTAAGGATTATCAAGCCCGGGGACTTTTTAAGCGTTGCGGGAAAAATCATATTTTTTCAAAATAAGATTACAATGATTGTGGAAGAATATGAGGTACTTTCAGATGAAAATGCGGAAACTGTGCATACAGGAAGACTTGTACCTGTATATCCTGAGACGCGAGGACTCTCATCAAAATGGATCAGAAACAGAGTAAAGGAATTAATAACCAATAAAGCGAAAGACAGCCTTCATGAGTATCTTCCGGAAAATATAATTATAAAAAATGAATTGCTTGATTTTAAGACTTCAATAGAGCAGAGTCATTTTCCGAAAAATGAAGAAATGGCCAAAAAAGGTTTGGCGCGACTTGCTTTTGATGAACTGTTTCTAATTCAACTGTCTGCAGCATACAGAAAACGTGAGTGGCAGACAAAAAAAACTTCCCACATACTTAAAATATCGCCTTTTAAAGATGAGCTGGAAAAACTTCTTGCAAGCCTTCCTTTCACTTTAACAGGCGCGCAAAAAAATGCGTTAAAGGATATATCCGCAGATTTTACCTCAGCAAGTCCTATGAATAGGCTGCTGGAAGGGGATGTTGGATCTGGAAAAACAGTGGTTGCAGCAATTGCCATGTATATTGCTTATCTTAACGGATTTACCTCTGTTTTTATGGCACCCACTGAGATCCTGGCAAAACAACATTTTGATACAATCAATAACCTTTTGTCTCCTTTTGGCATAAAAGTGTGCTTAATAACGGGAGGCAGTAAAATCGGGATTTCAAATCAAAAAGCAGGAGGCAAAAAAAGTAAAAAAAACCATAATTCCAAATTCATAATATCTGATTCAAATACCGATCTTGATATTTTTGTTGGAACACATGCTCTTTTAAATAAAAACCTTGAGTTTGAAAATCTGGGTTTTGTTGTAATTGACGAGCAGCAAAGATTTGGAGTAAAGCAACGGTCGGTTCTCAGAGACAAGGGTTTAAATCCGCATTTTCTGACCATGACCGCAACCCCAATTCCGCGAACGGTATTTTTAACCTTATACGGGGATCTTGATTTTTCATACCTGGATGAAATGCCACGCGGTAGGCAAACAATAAAAACATGGCTTGTTCCTTCCGTGAAAAGAGAGCCGGCATACAAATGGATAAAAGACAAAATAATGGAACAAGATGAAAAGGGCAGCAAAAACCAAGTATTTATAATCTGTCCTTTTATTGAAGAATCTGAAAGCATGATAACTGTTAAGGCGGCTGTAAAAGAATACGAAAGGCTTAAGAATTCCGTTTTCAAGGATTTTAATATTGGACTTTTACACGGAAAGCTAAAATCCAAGGAAAAAGATAAAATAATTCAGGATTTTAGAGAGGGGAAAATAGACATACTGGTTGCGACTCCGGTTGTTGAGGTGGGAATAGATATTAAAAATGCCACAATCATGCTGATAGAAGCCGCAGAAAGATTTGGCCTTGCCCAACTCCATCAGCTCAGAGGAAGAGTAGGCAGAGGAAATAAACAATCTTTCTGCCTTCTTTTTACGGACGCAAAAAGTGAAAAAGTTCAAGAAAGACTAAAGTATCTTGAAACAAATCATCTAGGAGCAGAACTTGCTGAAATTGATCTTAAATTAAGAGGGCCGGGGGAACTTTTCGGAACCTTGCAGCATGGAAACACAGAGCTTAAAATAGCTTCTTTTTCAGATTTTGAACTTATTAAAAAAACAAAAAATGAAGCAGAAAAAATACTGCCGGAAATATCTCTTTACCCCGCGCTTATCAAAAAAATCAAAACTTTCAGGGAAGAAAACATTTCTTCTGATTAATCTTCATACTTGATTTTATAAAGATAAAATATTAATAATATAATTATGTATAGTCTTGTACCAGTTGATACCGGATCATTAAACTATGCGCTGGCAGCAGGCATTGGTTCATTTGTAATTTCAATCATTTTTATAGTGGTGGTTTTTGGCCTGAAAATACGTTCGCTTCATAACAGTTTCTTAAATATTATAATTTTTTTCATCCTGTCTTTATCCATTCCCGTAACTGTTATGCAAATGAGCAAAACGACAAACAATTATTCAATTGCTCAAAATCAAGTAAAAATCAACAGCATTGGAACTCTTAAGACGGATAAAAATACTGCTGTTGTAAATTTTACTACGAGTCTTCCAATAAGTACTTATCTTGAATACAAAGATTACGATTCAAATCTTACTACGCCGGTAATTCCTCAAAAAGGCCTGTTAAAAAGCACAATCCACACATTCATTATAAATAACATAGGGCAGAATGGCGGTGAAGCTTCTATCGTAATTGACGGCAAACGATACCTTATAGACGGCAAACCTCTTGTTATAAACTAATGCGGATAAGGTAATAAAGAAAAGAGCTGCATGCCTACATTGAAAGAAGAAGTTGTCAAAAACACCCATTGAAAAGAAACAGAAAAAACTGTAAAATAAGCACATGCCACACGAACCCAAGAAAAGACATTCACGGCAAAGACAAGGTAAAAGAAGAGCAGCTATTAAGCTCAATCTTCCGAATATCCTTTTGTGTAAAAATTGCGGAAGCGTAATAGAAGCACATACTGTTTGTAAAAGCTGCGGCTATTATAAGGGAAAACAATTAACTAAATAGCGCTCACGCATGAAAACTTCTTTGGATCCACGTCACAAAAAGAGACAGAAAATTGTGAAGCTTTTATTTGCAGAAAGTTTTTTAAAACAATCCAAATCAAGCAAAATTGGGGAAATTCTGAAAAATCTTACAAAAATTGACAAAGCAATCAGTAAAATAGCACCATCTTTTCCTATTGAAAAGATCAATAAAATAGATCTGGCAATTTTAAGGCTAGCCGTTTTTGAAATATTAATAGAAAAAAAGCAGCCTCCAAAAGTAGTAGTTGATGAGGCTATAGAGCTGGCAAAAGAACTGGCAGGAGAAAAAAGCCCTGCTTTTATTAACGGAGCCTTAGGAAAACTCCTGGATAAAAAATAGACATGAATATTCCAAAATTTAACAATAAAGACTTATTTGCGCAGGTTTTTGTACACAGATCTTATCTAAATGAAGAGGGACGCAATGAAGAGTCTAATGAAAGGCTGGAATTCTTAGGAGACAGCATACTTTCATTTATCGTCTCATCATACATATATGAAAAATATCCTGAGCTTGCCGAAGGAGAACTCACAAATCTAAGGTCTGCACTCACCAATACATTAATGCTTTACCAGGTGGCAAAAAAACTGGATTTAGGCAAATACCTCAAGCTTTCAAAAGGAGAAGAGGAAAGCAGGGGCCGGGAAAACAAAACAATTCTTGCTAATACTCTTGAGGCTTTAATTGGAGGATTGTACCTAGATTCCGGACTTGAAAAAACCCGGAGCTTCATTGAGGAAGTATTATTAAACCATATAAACACGCTGGTAAACATTGCCGGTTTAAAAGATCCCAAAAGTAAGCTTCAGGAAGAAATTCAGGCTAGATTCAAAGCTTCACCTGTATATAAAATAATCAAGGAAGAGGGACCGGACCACCTTAAAAAATATACCGTAGGAGTTTATCTTAAGACTAAACTGCTTGCTACAGGCACAGGAAACTCCAAACAGGATGCGGAAAAACAGGCCGCCAAAAATGCCCTCTCAAAAGAGAATATATAAGTCTTTCTAATTGACTGTAAACCTAAAAAATGATAAGATACCGAATATGGCTTTAGTTATTAGATTTTCAAAAATGGGAAGAAGAGGCGAGAGAAAATTTAGAATTGTGGTAAAAGAAAAGAGAAGTAAAAGAGATGGAAAAGCGATCGACACACTTGGATCCTACGAGAAAAAGGATAAAAATACAGTAACAAAAAAACTGGATGAACAAAAGCTAAAATACTGGCTTTCAAAAGGAGCCACCCCTTCCGAATCAGTTAAAAAAATATTATGAAACAAGTACTATCGTATATATTGGAGAACATTTTAGATGAGGGAACCGACTTTAAAGTTGAAGAGGAAGAACAGGATGGGAACCTTGCTTTTAAGATTTATGCACCAAAAGAACAGGTTGGAAAAATTATAGGCAAAAGCGGAAGAACTATTAACTCAATGAAAAATATCCTTAAAATAAAGGCTGTAAAAGAAAATAAGAGGGTAGACGTTCAGGTATTTGAAAAAGAGGCCTGAAAGTAGGAAAATTTCACCTCAAATCTTTATGTTGTTTTCTATAATCACTTTATTCCCCGAAATGTTTGAAGGCATTTTTAACCATTCAATTATAAAAAGAGCACAAAAAGAAAAACTTATCAAGATCAAGTTTATAAACCTGAGAGATTTTGGTATTGGAACACATAGAACCGTTGACGATAGACCGTACGGCGGTGGAACAGGTATGATACTCCGAGTTGACGTGGTAGATAAAGCAGTGCAAAGTGCAAAAGAAGATGACATGAGTGGAAAAGTTGTACTTTTGGATCCGAAAGGCAAAACATATAATCAAAAAACTGCGGAAAACTTTTCAAAACTCACACACTTAATTTTAATATGCGGACATTATGAAGGGTATGACGAAAGAATCAGAAATTTTGTTGATGAAGAAATATCTGTTGGAGACTATGTCTTATCAGGAGGAGAAATACCTGCCATGCTTATCGTGGACTCAGTCGCAAGACTTATTCCGGACGTACTGAAAAAACAAAATGCTACGTCTTTAGAATCATTTTCAAAAATTGGCAGTACGCGTATACTTGAATACCCTCAATACACAAGGCCCGGTGTTTATAAAGGCAAAAAAGTACCTGAAATTTTATTATCCGGAGACCTTAAAAAAATTGAAGAATACCGTTTGGACAAAGCAGTCGCAATCACCAAAAAAAGAAGAAAAGATTTACTAAAAAGCGGATAATGAAGCCTGTACGGAACTCTGAGCATTCCACTGGCTCTCCAGAACTTTTAATAATTCTTCCTGCTCACGGCTTAACGGATTGACCACTTGTCTCTCAACTAGAGATTTTATGTCCGAAGGCTTATAAAAAGATGTAACTTCATACGTTGATTTATCCTCTTTCAGCTTGAGAATTTTGACATCATGCAAAGGTAGTATTTTTTGTATCTCATTTGAAAATCGGGTTAAGTTCCTGGCTTCACCGCTTATAGCTTGGATTTTTAAAACCATCTCATCAGTTTCAAATTCACCTTCTTTAATATTTCCATCTTTACTATAAATTTTACCCGGTCTTGTACCAAAGGCCGCAATCTCCACGTTTGACTTAAGAGCTGCCACAGCCACGCTCTGATAAATAAGCTCTATGTCTTTATTGTTGGGTAAAGCTGTATTTGCAAGCTGTACTTTTCTGTCAAGATTTTGGCTGGATATGGATCTTAAAACATTCAAACTATTTGTTAAAGAAGCAAGTTGGGACTCCTGATCTAACATTTGCTGTTTTTTATCAGGTATGGAAAATATTTGTGGAATAATAGCAAAATATATTAAGGCAAACGATAAAATAAAAAGAATTATCGGCACAAAATAAGCTTTAAATTTATTAGATAAGTTAATACTTTTATCCATTATTATTTGTATAGTTAAATCTTAGTATCATCTCATAGAATATTGGATTAGAAGAGTCTTGAGTAACGTCCACTTGTCTTATAAAGGATATTAGATCTACGCTTTGAACACCCGTAAAATCTTTTGAAAGTATATTTACTGAAGCAAAAACCGTATCAAACAAGGATAGATCTGCCGAACCCACCTCTATTAAAACTGATTTTTCATCTGCTTCTATTTTTTTAATCACCATTCCGTCCGAAGGCACAAGGCTAAGAATTATATTGATTTTTTTATTTAAGTTTTTTCTGGTTCTTATAATTTCAGCTATTTTTGACAATCTGTCCTGAAGTTGTAAGACTTTTGTTTTTTTTGTCGACTGAAGATTAATACTATATCTTAAATCGCTTGTTTTTTTGCTTAGGTCATTCAATTGATTGTTTAAAAAAAGGTTATACATCATAAGGACAGCTGAGATGATAGACATAATAGCAAAAAAAATGAATGATATGATAACTGCTTTCCTAAAGCTCTTTTTTATGTGTACATCGCTTGATAGAGCCAAATTTACATCTTCTTTCATAATAAATCTCTTAAAGCAAGACCCAACACAACATTATAACTGGATGCATCATCAATAACTTCCTGAGGGGTATTAATTATATTGTTTAGTTCCCAAGCGTTTGCTACTACCACTTGTATATCAAGAACACTTGTAAAAAAAACATCTACACCCGGTAAAAGAGCACTGCCTCCGGAGAGAATCACCTGACCGATGTTTTCATTGTTATTTTTTTCTTTAAATAAAAGAACTGATTTTTTGATATCTCCAACTATTGATTCAAGAATCGGAGAGAGCGATCTGCCGACTTTACCTTCAAGCATTTCTTGGCTTAGACCATATGCTTTTTTAAGATTTTCTGCCTGTGTTATATCAATACCTAAATCCAAAGATATTGCGCGTGTTATAGCAATTCCTCCCAGCGGTATAGAAAATGCGATATTAATAACTTTATTTTTTGTTACAGCAACGTCAGTTGTGGAAGCCCCTAAATGCACAATAATATCTGCACCGCTGCCGTTTAATATTGGAAGAAGGGCTCTGTGAACCGAGATAATTTCAGTCTCAACTGCACGGGTGTTAAGCTGCGCAGCTTGCATAATTTTGTCGTATTTATCAAGAATACCAATAGGTGCAGCAACAATCAAAACCTGCATTGTTTTTTTCCCGCTTTTTTCCGTGTGATCCAAAATCTGCCACGCAGTCCTCACCTGATCAAGAGGCAGAGGAATATGCTGTTCCATCTCCCATGTAAGAGCTGCTTGGAGTTCCTGTTCGGATAATTCGGGCATTTCAAGCACTTTCAAATAAACCTGACTTTCAGGTAAAGAAATATTGGCATCGTTTATGGTAATACCGGCATTTTTAAGTAAGCTCCGGATAGAAGCCGCTAATGTTTGCCTGTCATAAATAGATTCTGATAATAGAATTTTTGTTGCGGAAGGAATTGAAGCAACGGATTTAAGCAATATTTCATTACCTTGTCTAACAAGCCACATCACTTTTATAGATGTTGTGCCCATATCAAGCCCAAAAGTTTTTGATCTCATATTTAATTACTATTTTGCGCAATAATCGCATAAAATAATTCTGCTGGAAGCTGAGGATATGGTTTAAAATACTGTATTTTTCTTGATGAGTCCCCAAATAATCCGGTTGATGTAATAAAGCTTCCCTGACCAGGCAGAGATATGCTTGAGGCAACACCAATTTTAGTTGAATTATATAAAGGAATTACCTTCGCTATAAATGCCGTATTTAATGCTGCATTAATTGATATATTGGCCGAGTATATAAATGTTACGCTAACTGAAGGATTGTTCGCATCAGTAATTGTAGTGCTTGTTGAACTTGCCGGCTGTGCTCCGGGAAATCTTACAGGATTACATGCGTCAAATAGGTATTTTCTAAGCTGGGGATTTGAAGGCGTTTGGTAAAGCAACAATATTTCCAAGGCAGGCCTTACGGTATTCCCTCTAGGGGCAGAGGCAGAACCACCCTGGGTACATGAACTTTGCCCTGCCGTACCCCAATAAAACGTGATTGTTCCGGTAGTTGCAGAAAAAATTGGATTAGCATACATAACCGGAGAGTAACCTGAAAGCCAAACATCCATTCCTTTGTCTTGAGTAACATCATCCCCACCGTTTAGAAGCAATTGATTACCGCTTGTTTGATTTATAACCGCGTTAAATGATGCTTGATTATCCAAAATTCCTGCAACCGTATGGTTACCGCTTAGCTGCTGCAGAGCTTCCTGAATTCCCGTTTCAGCCGCTTGAAAAGCTCTCTGAGAATCTTCATTTTGTTTAGATATTTTAAGGCTTGTTATTGTTCTTGAAGCTACTGAAAGTCCTACTGTTAAAGCCACTACCATAACCAAAACAACCACAAGAAGCATTTGCCCACTCTGCGTGTTTTTAATTTTCATCTATATTTATAATGAAATAAATTTGAATTTATGTCAAGGTCTGAATCTTCATCTATAGTTTCTAAGAGAAATTGACGTATGAAAAACGGCTGATGCTTGCCTTTCCGAGACGCTTCCTTGAGCTTGGTTTAATCTGAAGCTTACTGTTATTATTGGAGTTAGCCAATCATTATTTTTCTGATCGCAGGTAAAAGAACACCACACAGGAACCGAAGAGGGAGCAAGAACAACTTGCGACGTATCAATAAGACTGTAACTTGTTGCTCCATTTGTAAAACGTATTGTGTGAGCAGTATCATCACACACAATAATTTTTCTAATTCCATCCATTCCCGTCAAATCAATATAGTTTGATAATCCGGGTGTTGGAGTAGGTAAGATACCGCTACAGGCGGCGGTATTGCCCGCCATTGAATTGATCTTTGAAGAATTGGCGATTGTGTTTGAAATAACGGATAAAGCGTAATTACCATTCTGCGCAACAGCATTGTTTATTTTTGTTTTAGACGTACCTCTGAGAGTTGAAGAAAGTATTGAAATTATTATGCCGTTAATACTAAGGAATATAAGAATTACAACAAGCATTTCAACAAGGGTGTAACCAAAACTGTATTTTTTTATTTTTCCCATAAAGTTTTTAGGGCGTTGGATTATTATTTACAAAACAGGATGACACTTGCGAACTATAGCAATACGTGTTTGCTACCGGGCACTTACCCGATGACCACATTACTGTAACTACAACTTGCGCGCCGACTTTCGCGCCGCTTCCTCCATCCACGCTTACAGTACAATCTTTTTTATTAACGGACGCAATTCTTATAAACCAATCCACACCGTCCACCATCACTATATGTGTACAGGAATATGGATCATTATTATCATCAACAAGACGATGAAGACTGTCAAAACAATAATCACTGGCTAAAAAATTTCTTGTCATAAGATCATTAAACGTTGCGTTATCCGGAGCAGGAGGCGGCAGATAATGTCTACCGCCCTTTTGAACATCCATATAAAAATTATTTGCCTGCGCGTTCCTAAAATATTCCATACCATCCTGCGCAAGTTTATTTGCCAGATTTTGCCTTTTAATAAAGATTGAGTTGGATGTTGAACTGATTACCGCATAAGTGATCGCAGACATTATAATTACCAACGCCGAAAGAGCAACAAGAGCTTCTACTAGAGTTTGTCCTTTTTTAAAATGATTGTTTTTTCTTTTCATATAGTTTTTTGCGGATGGTGTATTTTTTATTAAAAAAGGCCCGCTTTCACAATCAATGAACTCACTATTTATAGTATATCTTTTTTTAAAAAAGATACAAATTCAATTTATGGAGACATTTAGAGAAGAATCAATAGATAATGTTTTCGTTATACCATAAGCTGACACTACAATTTGGCATGGAAGAGTTGTACCGTTGGTTAAATTGGAAATACTTGCTATTCGTATATCACGGCATGTGCTTCCCGCACCATAACTTACATTTTGAGGTAATTTATACCTGTACACAGGAAGCGAACAGGCAGCATCGGTGTAAGAATACTGCGAATCAACTTCAAAATCATAAATATTACTGCAACTGGCTTTAGAAGCCACACAAAAATGCATATGATATCCTGTAAATGGATTTGGACATCCTGAAACGTCAGGTTTTATAAAAGATACAGTATTAAATTTGGCTTTTTCAACTCCTTCTTTCAAATCGTTTGCCGCCTGCTCCACCGCTTGAGTTCTACTGTGAGAAACAAATGCTGCAAAACCCACGCCGGAAAGAAGGGTCACTATTGAAATTGTGACCAGCATTTCTACTAAGGTAAACCCTTTTTTTCTATGGAATATATTTTTCATAGACTGCTTTCAATGGTATAAGACGCAGTTCCTGCGGTACATATTGTTTTGGGAGTTATGCCTCTTGTGTAATCACTAAGCGGATCATCTCTATTTTCCAGACAGGCAACTAAATAGTATTGCCTGCAAAATATATTGACATTATTGCAACCTTGTGGAATAGGGACATAGTAATAGCTTCCGCCGGCCGGATCGCCAGTTATGTTTTGAGGCAAAGGAGTTGGAAAAGGGGTGGGAGTTCGTGTAGGAGTTGGTGTGCGTGTGGGCGTAGGCGTTCTTGTTGGTGTAGGAGGAATCGGCGTAGGCGTTCTTGT
>Ga0155147_108_pt1 | contig 11373 bp, 10 predicted proteins | sample RifCSPhighO2_01_FD_106115 | JGI IMG/M metagenome (GOLD analysis project Ga0155147, IMG submission 106115) | Candidatus Levybacteria bacterium RIFCSPHIGHO2_01_FULL_36_15
CTTCAAGATTACTGGATAAATACTCAACCCTTTTAGGCTTGCCCTCATCACGGCAAATCCTGGAAACATCCCACATTTTTGTTCCAACTGGAGGTATAATAATCCAAAACTTATCATCTCCCATATCTAAGATATTAGGAAACCTGTGATCCCTCATGGAATCTATAAGTTCCTGTTCTACGATAATTTTTCTATTTGGTAATTTTTCCTGAGGTGAAACTGTCATATATGAATTCTGCAATTCTATCATTATATAATGCCAATATCAATTATTGGCAAATATTAGCTCTTAGGTTGTCAAGTCTTCGTTGGAGTTCTTGGTCAGTTAATGCTCCTGTTTGCAAATCACGCAATAAGACAATGAATCCTGGTACTTGAGCACCAGGATTCATTTCCACAACTTTACTGTCATTTCGTAGCTCCAAAGGTAATTTGTCGTGAACATTTGCGTGGGCTGTACCCATAATACCCATAATTCTTGCTCTTGTTGGATGGTCTGATGCAAGTTGGCTGATTTGTCGAGCTATTTCTATGTCAGCTTGATCAGCGAGTTGAGTAATTTCTCTCCACCATTTAATATTTTCAAGTTCGCCACCATCTAGTTTGGTTTTAAACTTAGTTCTTGCATTACTTCTTTTTTCTGCAGCAAGTTCCACTTTCAGTCCTTTTCTGCCAATGTTATCAAGAGCAACATACTGGCTATACATAAATGCCGTAATGTAACTGGATGCATCGTCCAATCCGTCTGTCCTACCAACGCGAACGAATCGTTCAACAGGATTTTGGTCAAACAATTGGGTCAAATCCCTTGAATCAGTTTCATCAAAATTCCGAACAACATTCCAGTACGCAAATCTGAATGATCTATGACGTTTTGCAGTATCATTTATGGACTTTATTCTTTTATTTAGGTTTCCAAGACCATCCTCCAGAAATAAAATATTAGTAAAACCTCTTTTGAAGAATTTCAATCCCAGATCTTCTATTCTTTTTCTACTTGACGCGTAATCTCTCTCATTACTTGCACCATGTTTACCAACTAAAAGTTGTATTTCTACATTGGAGCAAGCAAATTGCTCATGAGTATCTGAGTGAGTGTGAGTTTCTCGCGTCATCGCAAGATTCTAACAAAACATAGAAAATAATACAAACCCCACACTATTATATTGCTATGTTAAAATCAAGCGAGAATAACTATCAAGATGAGCAAGTTAAAAAATATTTATTGCATGCTATTATTGAAATATGAAGTCAATAATAAAATTTGATAAGAATATCCTTTTCATTGTTTGTATAGGTTTTTTTATTTACGCCAATTTTCTTTTTAATAATTTTGTTTGGGATGACAGTTTTCAAATAGTGCAAAACTATTTAATTTACTCTTTAAAAAACATTCCTTCATTGTTCACACTCGGACAGGGAAATTATTTTTACAGACCAGTTACTTTTACTCTTTTAACTATCATTTATTCTTTCTTTGGTCCAAATGTTTTTTTCTTTCATATCGTTCAGCTTATTATTCACATACTGAATGCATTACTTGTATATAAGATCTTTCAAAAATTTTTCAAAAAACAGCTGTCATTTTTCCTCTCTCTTATTTTCCTTATCCATCCAATTAATGCTGAGGCTGTTAATTTCATGTCCGCTATTTGTGATCCTCTGGCGGTATTTTTTGGTTTATCAGCTTTCTATTTGATGATGAGAGAAAAAATTTCCCGGAAAATATTTATTTCATCTGCCTTATTAATACTCTTGGCACTTTTTTCTAAAGAATCAGCAATTCTTCTTCTTATAATAATTGTTGTTTACAACTGGTTTATTCTAAAAAGGAGTTATTCAAAACTTTTGATTTTTGCATCAGTTCCATTGAGTATTTATTTGTTTTTTCGCTTTTTCGTTGCTCATATTTTTTTTGAAAAAACTGCTACAGTGCCAATCGGAGAGGTTTCATTAGTAATACGACTAATCACGCTTCCCAAAATCTTTTTTTTCTATGTTTCTAATTTTTTTGTCCCTGTTCAGTTGGCAATTGCACAGCACTGGATAGTAAGAGCAGTAAACGTAAAAGATTTTTATTTTCCGCTAATAATAGATTTTTTATTTCTTCTCAGTTTGGTAAGCGTGGGAATATTTATTTATAGAAATCATAAAAAACTTTTCTTTGCTTTTCTCTTTTTTTCGTTTTGGTTTCTTATTTCAATTTCATTATATTCACAAATCATTTCTTTGGACATGACGGTCGCGGAACGGTGGTTTTATTTACCGATAATTGGACTGCTGGGGATATTTGGCGTTGTTGCACAAACGATTAAACTGCAAAACTTAAAATTGAAATCTGTGCTAACCGTTATCATGTTATTTATCTTTATAGTTTTTTCTCTTAGAACTATAGTGAGAAATACTAATTGGTATGATCAATTGACGCTTAATATCCATGATGAGCAGATTAATAAAGATTCTTGGAATATTGAAGCCAATATAGCTGCTGAATTATTGCTTCGGGGACAATATGATACTTCCTTGCCCTATGCTGAAAAATCTGTACAACTGGAAACACGTTGCGTAAATTGCTGGACGATACTTGGTACAATTTATTTTATGAAAAAAGAGTATAAAAAAGCAGACGTCTTTTTATTAAAAGCGATTAAAATTGATGACCATTTTTATCCGTCCTATTATTTTCTTGTGTACGATTATCTTCTTATAGAAGATTTCGGTTCAGCAAAAAAATGGTCTAAAGAGGCACTTAAAAAATTTCCCGAGAATGAATTCTTTCTCCAATTTTTGGCCATTGCAGAATACAATTTGGGTAATAAAAATAGAGCGTTGCAATTGGCAACTCAATTAGTCGATTCAGATCAATCCCCTCAGAATAAACAAATTCTTCAAACAATAAAGAATAACCTATCACTAAAGGTGAATGATATTCATTAGAGATTTTCTTTTTATAAACAATTACTTTATGAATCATAAGAATAAATAGTGTTACAGATTTTGCTACTTTTATAATATAGTATCATCTGTTTCTGGAATTTTTTGTATCCCTTCTAAGTCTTAATAATTTAATTCTTTTTCCTTCAATTCTTTCTACCTTCAAAGCTAAATTACTGATTTGCACAGTGTCTCCCACACGTGGCTCATGTCCTAAGAGGCCAAAAACCAGTCCTCCGATTGTGGTATATCCCTGTCCTTTTAGCGGAAGGTTGAATTTTTGTTTTATATCTTCAATTAAAGTGTGTCCTTCCACAAGATAAGAGTTATCTTTCTGTTTAACTATATTTTTAACCGGCTTATCAAATTCATCTTCAATTTCTCCAACAAGGCTTTCAATTATATCCTCAAGTGTTATAATTCCTGCTGTTCCACCAAATTCGTCATTAACTATAGCAAGATGTACTCTTTTTCTTCTCATGTCCTGTAAAACATCATCAATTTTTTTTCCTTCCGGAATACTAATTATTTCACGTATTATCTTAAGCTGTGAAAGTTTTATATTTTCACCATTGTGAAGGACTTCCTGATAAATATCTTTTACATGAACAAAACCGATAATGTTATCAATGGAACTCTCAAATACAGGGAATCTACTGTGAGGATGGTGTTCAATTTTTTTAACAACTTCTTTAAGCGATGTAGCAACATTAAAAGATAATATTTCAGTTCGGGGAACCATTAAATATTTAACAGGTATTTCTCCCAGTTGGAATACGTTATAAACCATCTCAGCTTCTTTTGCCGGTATTACACCTCCTTGGCTGCTTTGCTTTAATATCATTTTAATTTCCTCCACTGAGTGAACAAGCTGATATCCTGAAGGAGCACGCATGCCAAATATTTTAAGTAAAAGTTGTCCCGCTCCATTAAGAAGCCATATAAACGGCCTGAAGATTTTCGCAAACAGTACAAGAGGAGTAATCACCAGAAGCGACACAGTTTCTGACCTTTGCAACGCAATAGATTTTGGTGCCAGCTCCCCCAAAACAATATGCAGAAAAGTAATAATACTGAACGCAATTATTACAGCAAGAGTATTTGATGTAATAAAAGCGGCTTCTTTAGGAATGAATGTGAAATAAGGTTCAAGAAAGTGCGCAATCGCCGGTTCTCCAATCCAACCTAACGCAAGGCTGGCAAGAGTGATTCCAAGCTGTGTTGCCGAGATATAGCTGTCTAAATTATCCAAGGCCTTTTGTAAAATTCTTGCTGTTATATTTCCTTTTCTTGCGAGTTCCTCAATTCTGGTTTTGCGTACGGCAACAAGAGCAAATTCTGAAGCCACAAAATAACCGTTAAGAAGGACAAGAAGCAATACTATACCTATTTTAAAAACAAACTCCATATTTAAGGATAAATTATAACATCCAGCACTAAATGAAACAATTTTAGAGCAAAAGTTTATATAATTATTCGAGTCCTTGGGGTACTACAAATTCAGAAGATTATTTGAGCCAGTATTTATTAACAAAATTTAGTGATCAGCTTAGTACCTTAAACAGACTGCGGGAATTCTTCAAATTATTCCTGTCTGACGGTATAAACTCAGAGTTTACCTATACATTTGGACTAAAAGATGCACAATTATGCATATCAGGAAACTCAATATCCCCACGAACACCTAAAGATGATTAATATTGCCTCTTGTATTTAGTAAGCCCACTTAATTTCACGAATATTTGGATTCTGCAATATTCTTTTTGATGACAATGTAGTCATATCTAAAACATTAATTCCTCCTTCAGTGTACGCAGTTTTATCCCCATTTTTATTCCATGTAGCTCCTCCTTTATTAGATACTGTTTTTTCTGGAGCTTCAGGTTTGTAAATAACATCACCAACAGCATAGTTACCATCCGGAGAATAATAAGCATAATAACAACGCTCTCTATATTTCTCTTCGCCACAATCTTTACCAGTATAAACAACTCGACTATTCGTACCATCTGGATTTGAAACCCTCACTTCGTAAGTATTGTATTCTGTGCCAGAATCAGGGCCTAAGACAGTATTAAAATACATGATCCCTCCATCTTTCAAAAAACTAAATGTATGTAAACGATAGCCTTTAGTTACCTCAACAGGTTTTTCATCTCTCTGATTTTTTGCCATATCAAATCTTACTAGTGAAGGTTCTGGATTGTTGATGTGATATGATATTTTTTCCTTAAACCAAACTTCCCCTCTTTCTGGAAACCAAGTCAAACCACGATTGTTATTTCCTTGATATTCATAGGTCGTTAACACTTTTTCATTTTTATTTGAAGCGTCAGTATTGGCTAGTACAATTTCTCCCCTCTGTTGATTGAAGGGTCTTTCTCTCTTGAATACGATTTGTTTGTTATCATATGACCAATTGATTTCCCCTACTAAGGTATTTACTTCTGTAGCTTCAAAGACCTGCGATTGTCCATTTTCTACATCAACTAAATAAATGTCGCCATGAGGCGGATACCAAACTTGAATAAAATAATCTCCTTCAAACTTCTGATTCCTTGCTTTTTCTTCCTCAAGCTTTGAATATCCAGTAACTGCAAGTTTATTTCCATCCCTAGACCACGATAAATCAAAGAAAAAATCATCATTAAACTTATCGGAGATGGTTTTATTTTGTGCTTGATTTAGATGAGGATTGTTAAATATTACAGGTTCATGAGATAATAGTTTCTTGGCTCCAATTCCATCTTCGTTGACTACCCAAACTTCACCTTTAGTAATATATGCAATTTTGTCAACGCTGTTAGGAATAGCTTGAACTTTTTGTAGAGGAGGTAAGGTAGGGGTTACTGTGTTTTGATTGAAACTGGAAGTTTGAGATCGATTATTATTTGAATAAAATAAATATACCCCTAGTCCGAGAATTAATAGCAGTATTATTAATCCAATAATAATTGGGGAGAACCTTTTTTGATTACCAGTATTATTTTGCTGAGGTTGACTAGATAGAGTTTCAACTGTATTTTGATTACGAATGGTTGTATCCATTGATATATAAAATTAGTATCTCAAGAATTAATTAATAATGCAATTTTTGTTAACTTCTTTCATCTCTCTGTCAGAAGGTGGAATATACCCAAATTCACAAAGGTCAGCTCAGGTTGGAACTTTGATACTTTGAGTTTGCTTACACATTTGGCCTAAAAGATGCATAATAAAGTATAATACCTTTATTTTAAATGCGTAAATCTAATTTCCAGATGAGAGTTTAAAGCTTGAGCCAATTTCTTAAGAAAAGCAACAGATGGATTAGCTCTTCCAGATTCAAGTCTGGAAATAACTGATTGTTTTGTCCCAATTTTTTCGGCTAGTTCCTCTTGGGTAACACCCCTTTTCATACGGGCCTCAATAACCGCACGAATTACTGCAAACTCTGGTTGAAGTTTATCATATTCAGACTTGAATTCAGGATTTTTCAGTGCTTGTTTTTCCCAAACAGTAAAATCTAAATGTTTTCTATCCTTAGGTTTGATCATATAGCATATATGCTATACTATTTCTTTCATTCTGTCAAGAGCAGTTTTCAATTCCGTGCTAGGTGTTTTCTGGCTTTTCTTCTTGAAGGCGTGAAGTAAATAATACTCACCTTGAGTGATAGTGTAAAAAATTCTAACTGCAATTTTTCCGGAGATTCGCAATTCATACAGCTTATCTTGTAACTTTTTGATATATGGAGGTTTTAAATAAGGACCGTAATCTATCAAAAGTCTAATAGCACTGGCAATTTTAGTTTGGGTAGGCATATCTTGTTCGTCTATGAAATTTTGAACGGGATAGTCGCCTCTTGCTGTTTGGAAGAATAAAACTTTCCAAGCCATACACTAAATATAGCATAAAGAAAACCTCCGGGTCGAAGTGAGCCGGAGGGGGTAAGGTTACGATCCTTGTGGCTTAGATAGATCGAAAACTTTCTGCCAACATTCGCTCCCTAGTAAGGCTATAGTCCTGAGCGATCCGCCAGTTGGCGGAGAGTCGAAGCATACTTTCACCCTGTCTGGATAGACGAGGCTTGTCTTTAGACAGCACAAAGATCATTCGGTGAATATATTCCTACCATAAGTTTTACTATCTTGGATCATAATAAATAATGAAAATCTAATATTAGGTGAGAATTAAGATTTTTTGATGCTGCTAATAATTTTCAAAAATATTTTATTCATAGCTTGATTAAACCATCTGGTGTCGTCAGAAAGAGGTGGTGTACTAATCCCTATTAATAAATTATGATCGTCAGATATTAGATATCTGCCCAGTAGATTCCTTCTGAATTCTTCATCTGTGCCAACCTTAATGTAACTTGCGCCATTAATTACTATATTCTTTGATTGATACCTTTTATCGTTTAAGATATTGTCAATTTCAGGAGTCGAAGGTTTGGTACAAATTGAAATAGAAAAAACTTGATTTCTATCGCCTACTATTAAAATAGCTAAGGGATCACAATTTGCTATAGTTGTCCATCCCGCTAGTACCTTAAACAGACTGCGGGAATTCTTTAGATTATTCCTTCAGGACGGTCTAAACTCCGAATATGCCTATTTATTTGGACTAAGAGATGTATAGCAAAGCGCAGCAAAGAATAGTTTATTTGGCAAATTTCACTTGTTCTAAAATAGCAGTTTTTTCACCTGGATTTTGACTGACGGAAATTGTTATGGTTATTTTTCCTTTAGTTGATCTAAAAATTAACCCTTTTTGCTCTATAATTTGCCAGCCTTTCTTTTCGGCGTTCTCCAAAAGAAAGGCAAAAACTTTTTGAGGAGTGTCTCTTGAAGCAAAACCTGCAGCAAAATCACTTGGCGGATTAGTTTCCATACGGATTACTTCAGCGCCTGGATAAACTGAAAAATCTTCTGGCGCAAGTTTTGGTAGCTCTGCAGGCTTTCCAGATACAGCCTCATATTTAGGCAAGTTTGATAAAGGTTGATTTTTTTGCTGCTGGTCATAAGCATAAAATCCACCAATTGCAAAAATCAATCCAATAATTATAAGTGTGCCTTTTCCTAGAAACATTTTCTCATCCCTTCATTTTGCATCATATCAAATTCTAAAGCATTGCCGATTGCAGAACTAGAATAAATACGAAGTGGTGCAGCATTAAACGGAATTGTAAAACTTATGCCATTTTCAATTTTTCTAAAGTTTTTAGGCGACCAATCATCTTGTTTCCATGGCGTTTTCTTAAAGCCCGTTACGGCATTTTGACCAACATCGACTACAAACAACAAATCCGCGCCATTTCTTGGCGTCAAAGAATTGCCGCTACCTCTTCCTACGTCAAATCCAATCTCGTACGCCTGCGAACTGTCAGTATCAAGTTGTGGTATAGCGCCGTTTGTTCTAATAGTAATTTCCAGATCCTCGCCTCGTTTTGTAATTTGTGCCGATTTTAAATCCGTACTGCCTATTTTGCCTTTGTTTTTAGTAATAAGATCGTAGTGGTCATTTAGGGGGTCTGTTAAAAAACATGTTTGTTCTTCCGTCTTCTTCTCTGGTATAACTGTTGTTTGTTGTTGGGCCGTTTTTGTTTGTGTTTCTTGTTGTCGTTTTAAGATTTCATCCATTTCCCTGCGCGCTTCTTCTCCGCTTTTGTAAGTAATTCCATATTTAACAGCCAGCCCTTGCTTAAATGATTCATCCACCATCGGACCTACTGTATTCACGCTTTTAGCCAAAACCTTGTTCCAGTCAATTGCCACCGCTGGGGAATCTGGAGATTCTGGGGTTACAACACCTTCACAATCCCACAGCGACATACTAATATTAGCCACAAATTGATAATAAACAGATTTTTCCCCATCCTTCATTGTTCCCTGAATGTCCAGATTAGATTTATAAATTTCTACCCGACCAGGCCTATCCACGGGGTATTTGCAATCCTGCGGCCCATATAGAATATCTTCGCCGGTAAAACTAAGCCTGTCTTTATCTAGGCCTAAAAAACTGCCAACAGTATTAGTTAAGCCGTCCCACAACCCACCTAAAAAACTTCTCTCTATCTTAGATGCATTTGTGTTATATACCGCCTCGCCCGTAACTTGTCTGTCAATCAGCCAATTTTTTCTTCCCCTAGCCCCAGATTGTAAAAGCATTTGGGCTTGCATACCTTCAATCGTTTCAACAATTCCTTTAGGCCAATTTTTAATATTTTCTGGTCTGCCACCAAAAATATTGCTCGTAGAGCCTTTATTTTCAACGCCAAACATCTCAAATGCCATCGCGTTTTGTATTGGAAAAAGCAAGAATAAGAAAGAAATAAAAAATAGAGGTAATTTTAAAACAGTTTTTTTCACTAATTTAGTTTAGTAACCTTCTACGAAACTGTCAAGTTTTTCATTGATTGCTTGATCCATATATAATTTCCTTTTAACTTCTCTCATCTATTTTTAACAATTGTTAACTTGTGAGCCGCACAGGAGTTCCTTCAGCTCGTTTCACTCGTTCAGGATAAACTTCTCCTCCTGCTTCGACTTCAGCAATCCCAGTATAGCTCACACTGAGCTTGCCGAAGTGTGAGCCGCTTAGTACATTAAACAGAATTCGTAATTTCTGTGAAACTTTTCTGTCTATGAGTATTCTACCAGATTTAATTTGGTGGTTACAGCCAGAATTAGCTTCAAAAACTCCTAAGATAAAAAAGTAAACTACTTTGCCTTAATATTTATCTCTTTTTAATTATGGTTAGATACGGGTTTTTTCTGTATAATAAAGTGCAATAGCAATTTTTAATTAAGACATGCAATTTAAATATTAAAGAGAAAGATATATGAGTCAAGAAGTAGCGCAGACAACTAAAATAGCTATTTTTCGAAACAGAAAGATAAGAAAAACTATTCATAAAAATGAGTGGTGGTTTGTGATTGTTGATGTGGTGGCTGCTTTAACTGATTCAATCCAACCAGATGGATATATAAAGGATATGCGAAGACGTGATCCAGAGCTTTCCAAAGGGTGGGGGCAAATTGCCATCCCCCTTTCAGTTCAAACGTCTGGTGGTATGCAAAAATTAAATTGTGCTAACACTGAAGGTATTTTTAGGATTATTCAATCAATTCCTTCTCCAAAAGCAGAACCATTTAAAAGATGGTTAGCTAGAATTGGTTATGAAAGAGTGCAAGAGATAGAAGATCCAGAGTTAGCTCAAAAACGGGCTCGAGCACTTTATAAACTAAAAGGATATCCGGAGGATTGGATTGAAAGACGGATGCGCTCTATTGCCATCAGAGAGGAATTGACAGATGAATGGCAAAAACATGGTGTTGAACTTGCTAAAGAGTATGAAATATTAACTGCGGAAATATCCAGAGCCACATTTGGTATGACTCCATCAGAACATAAGAAAATAAAAGGACTTAAGCGAGAAAACTTGCGTGACCATATGAGTGATTTAGAGCTTTTATTTTCCCAGCTTGGTGAAGCTGCAACTACAGAAATTACCAAAACAGAACATCCACACGGATTTGAGAGAAATAAACGAGTCTCAAGGCGTGGTGGTAAAATCGCCGGAGATGCCAGATCTAATCTTGAAAAGGAAACCGGCAGAAAAGTAATAACTTCACAAAATTATTTACCTAAGAAACAAAGTGAGAAGCTATTAAAGAAATAATATGGCGAACAAAAATAATACTCCTGTTTGTGGATTGTGCGGAAAGAAAAAGAAACTAATAAAAACTGACTGCTGTAATAATTGGATTTGTGACGATGAAGACAAGTATGTAATCTTTTCGTATGCCAAAAATAGCTGCTCCCGTAACCATCGGAGATTTACACTTTGTGGTTCTCATAATACTGAAGGACATTCCGGAAAATGGCAAAGCTGCAAGAAATGTTTTGACTCATTTAAACACGAACTTGAGATGTACGTTTGGTATGGTACTAACGAATATAATTTCGAAGTGCTAGAAAATCCACCCTCATATAAACCAACATATTGCGCAAAGTGTGACAATGTAATCGTGCTTTCTGATGGTGGTTATTCTACTTTGTGTAGAATTTACCGCTGTGAAAACTGTCCGATATCAGAAAAAGAACGTGAGGAGATTATTAGCCAGTATAAAGGTGGGATAAAACATAAGCAATTGAATTAACAAGTGGAAAATAAGATAAGACTACCAAGACTTTTAAATATTAACCAAGTAGCAAAAATACTAGGTGTCGTGCCTACAACATTAAGAAGGTGGGATAATAGTGGGAAATTAAAAGCTATTAGGATTGGCAATAAGCGTGGGGTCGGAGAAAGGCGGTATAGAAGGGAAGATATTATTAAGCTGATTACACAGAATTAGATAATTTATAACAGGGCTTACGCATTAATTTTGTAAATTTGCTATACTTCTAAGACTCTCAGGCAGGGTTTGGAGGTGATAGAGTGAAAAAAGT
>Ga0155147_122_pt1 | contig 11267 bp, 11 predicted proteins | sample RifCSPhighO2_01_FD_106115 | JGI IMG/M metagenome (GOLD analysis project Ga0155147, IMG submission 106115) | Candidatus Levybacteria bacterium RIFCSPHIGHO2_01_FULL_36_15
CATACCTGTGGGGCAGTAAGCTTCCTGAGAAGTTCTTAGGGATGTGCAAAAGTTCGTGGATTAAAACTTTAGTCTTCTCCCGCTCACCCATTTTATTAAACCTTTCAGAAACAACCTCTATTACGTAAGCCGGCTCAATTTTTAAAGCGTGCTGAAAAATTTTAGGAAAAGACCAAATTCGGGCAATTGCTCGGGATTTTGTTCCGGTCGTTCTGAAACAAAAAATCCGCTCCGAACTTACATGCTCAAATTCAAGACTTTTCACCAGCCCGTCAATTAACTTTTTTACATCAGGTGCTTCATACCACTCCAGTTTTTTATTTCTCCTCCTTCGAGTTCTAAGTTTTAAGTTTTGACCCCGATTCAATCGGGGTTGAATTTTGAATTTGATCTTAAACATGTCTGTCTGCAACGTTTGAGGCAGCATAAGATTCCGGCTTAGTTTTGGCTACAAAACCGTTTCCCGCGACCATGCCGGTAACTTCTTTTATCATTTCCCGTGTTTCACCTTTTTCTCCCACATCTATATGAATCTCAAGATCATATCGGTCAGATTGCCCGTTAAGTTTTTCTTTAAGCTCAGGAACAAAGTATTTTGTTGTTTCTATTGAAAGTAAAACTTCCTGATAAATTTTTTCCCTTAAAGTTTTAACGTTTGCCATCTCTTTTTTTCGCCAAAAATACCTTCCCCCATATCCTTTTCTGTAAATAACAATAGCAGTTATCAGTTCCAGGTATTTTTTACCTTTTTTATCTGATTTTACTTCCGAATCAGTACCTATGGTCAGTTTATACCCTGCACTTTCATCTTCATCAAGAAATTCTTTAATTAGGCAGATTATGTCTTCAAATTTTAAATCATGTGAAACTGAATTATTAAATGTTGCATTCTCCATAACCGACATTTTACCATATTATTTTTTTTATGTCTTTTATTTATCTTATTCCTAAAATCCTAAAATAGTTTTGATATATTCCTTTAAATAGCCAGGAATAATGATATTTTTGTCTTCTGTATTTCCGTCCCTAAATTTTTCAGCTTTAATTGTGTTTTCTGCGGCAGTTTTTTTATCCGTCGTTTTATTCAGCTCAGGCTCACCCTTTTTTTTAGACAAAGTTTCAAAGGCTTCGGCGTAGAGCGTGGGTGTACCATCTTTAAAAAAAGAAAATATTCCAAAAGAATCTTTAGCGCCAATCAAAAGAAATGGCGTTACGGCAACTATCTTATCCGAATCTTTTTTCCAGATGTTTTCAAAAGCATCTTTATAATAGTTGGCAATTTTTGCGTCGGAAATTCGCAAATTATCCCATCCAGTTTCTGTGATAAACGCTAATTTTTCTGAATTGGTGTAGTAATTTATGAAATTATACTCAAAATTATAGGTATAAGTTCCCATTCGCCAGTAGGCGTTTGGTGCCTGAACAAAACCTGGATTTGGATACGAGTGGCTGGCAAACCCATCTATATTATCAAAAACGTCATTATTGGTTTGCACCATTTGCAACAAATAATCAAACTCATTTATATACTTTGTACCATCTGAGGAAGCCGCGTTGTCAAATCCACCAAGAATAACAAAAAAATCACTACTTCTTTGTTTAAAAGCTTTATAGGAAAAAGAAACCAAATCCGCATAGTAAGAAGGGTCAGGAGTTTCTCCACCCCATTCATCAAACCTGTTTACTTCATTGAAAAGTATAACATATCTGTTTTTAGTAGGCCAGGAAAGTGAATTAAGAAAATTCGCAAAATCTATAACATCGTAATAATCGGGTTTTCTCCAAACTCCTTTGTCTATAAAGTCCTCTTCTGTTGATAGCCTTATTATTGGGATAAGATGGCGTTTTGAGGCCTCATCCATAAAACCCTGCCATTTTAAAATATCCTTATCCTTTGCTTGAATCGGAATCGTCACATACCCCCAGTCGCCATTTCTTGAATTGACAAGCTTTGCCGCAGTTTCAAGTTCTTCAGGAAAAAGTATATGGATACCGAAAAAATTATTAGCATTTTTCAGAGGATCATAAATTGCCAAACTTTCACCAGAAAACAAGAGAAATAAAAAAAAGAGGAACACTATCTTTTTAATCTGTGATGCCAGCATAAACATATTTTACCTTCTTTTTGAGTTTATAGCCAGTGATTTAAATCTTTGAGATTTTATTAGTTATTTTGAGCAAGGTTATCCTTTGGTTGTTTGCAGCTTGTCTATTTGCAGAGCATATCGCCTTTCTGGTATCTGATTGCCCTTAGGGAAAGTTTCTGGTTCTGCTTGTGGTTCTACATACCCACTACATTCACTTTTCTGGTGTTCAGCAGTACTAGTTCTTTTAGGAAATGCTGAGCAAAAATGCTTTGAACCAAGGTTATTATCATGTGTCCAGACAAGAGAAGGCGGCACTATAGGAGAACTAGATGGTATTTCTCCACGACTTCCATTACTGGGTTTCTCAAACAAACAGTACCCACTCCTGTAATTTTTACACATTGGCGGTTCGGGTTTTTTGGAAAATATTTTTCTAAATACTTCAACCTGCATAATTTTATATTTATAAATGGTCTTAAATGATTGCTTTGTTAATTATATAAAATTTACAAACAATTGTTAATAGACTAAAAAACTGGTATAAATTATGTATGGATATTTTAAAAGAAAATATAAGCTGGATGCTTGTTAACGTGATCCTGGCGGCACTTGGTGTCATTTTTGGATGGATGTTTTTAAATGAAAAACGAAGCATATTTAAAATTGCGCTTTTTTTACTATGGTTTGCCTTTGTTCCGAACACAATTTACCTTGTAACTGATATTCAGTATTTGGGAAAACAGTTATTTTCCGTGCAGCCGTTGATTCAAATAATTCTAATTTTACAGTACACAGTTTTAATGTTTCTTGCCATCACAACATATGTATACGCTCTTTATCCTTTTGAAAAATTCCTGCATTCTAAATTCAAAAAAAACTCAGTCTTAATTAACTATGTACTGATAATTACAAATTTTCTGATTGCTTTTGGTGTTGCCTTAGGTAAAATCCAGAGAACCCAATCGTGGTACGTTTTTACCGAGCCTCAAAGAGTTTTATATGACGGATTCCAGGCATATGATTCTTCCACGCAGATGATGTTTGTGATAATTTTTGGCATACTCATAAATATTTTATACTTTGGCATCAGGAGTACGGTCCTGAAGCTGAAATTATAATGATGGAATTTCATTTGTGATCGTCAACAAAGAATTCATATCCTCCAATTAAGGCAGGGGTGGAAAGGAAATACCAGATTACAACATCATCCAGCGGCAGTATTTTTCCTCCTATTATAAAAGTATACATATAGCTTCCAGGCCACCACCAACTACCTATTTGCAAAGACACAATTTCATAGACAAAGAAAATAAACGCGAAAAACAGAGTAGGTAAAATTGTCTTCTTAATCAAAAATGGTTCTCTGGTAAAAATAAAAACGGAAGGCAGTATTAGAACAAAAAAAGACAGAGTAAAATAATTGGCTCCTACAAGGTTTTTATTATAAAAGAAAAGGCCAAATATTAAAGCAGAAAACATAATGTACAATCCAATCAAATATTTTATTTTTTTAGAAATACGTCTTGTCCTGTCTCTATCAATAAAATACTCATAAAAAGAAAGCACCCAGAAAAAGTTTAAAAAAGCAAAAAGCATATTTTCCAAAGGAATAAGACCAAACGGCCTTGGGAAAATTGACTGAACGTCCCAAACATTTACAAGTCTGGTCATAAGTTCAACTGGAGGCGCAAAGAGCAGAACGGAAATTATTGAGAACATTAATATTTTAGCTCTTTCTTTTTTTATCCAGAGAAAATTTACTATCGCGGGAGGAACCAAAACAGCCAGTATAGAAATAATATAATAAGGTCTTATAAAGTACACAAAAAAACAGGCAAGGAAAAAATAGACTGATAAGTACAATAATCTTTTTTTCCTAAGATTATGATCATATTGCGCTTTAATTTTTTTGGCCATAATAAAATAATAACAAAAATTTAACTGTGCAGGAAGCTTTTGCTAAATTTTTTTGGTAAAATATCCTTCATGTCAAGCAAAGAAGTAATTATAGGTATAAAAAGCGAGGCAAAAAAACAACCATTAACGTCATCTCAAACATCCATGCTAAATGTTCTATCTTATTGCCATTTGTTGCGGCTTATTGATGATTCCGCCAGAAGTTATAGTTTGTGGAAAGTTTCTAAATCTGATTCGAGAACGGATGCAGCTGACCAAGAAGAAATAAAAATTAGGGCTAAAACAGCACTAGAGGACTTATGTGACGCCCACAATAATCATAGTTTTGAAGCGTTTAAAAAAGACTGGGGCGATGAGACCGAAACTTATCAGGGATTATACGATAGAATTAGTGAAAAAAATAGTGCTGAAGAAAGTGCTATTTCTGAAAGAGTCTCAAAATTTAGGATTGTTGACAAATTAAAAACTGCATTTTCTGTTAGTAAAATGATTCCGCACTTGTCAGAAGAACAAAGATCTCGTTTATTCCAAATGGCGGGTTACGATGAAAAAGAGGCATTGGATATTTGTAAAAAACTGGCTATTTCTATGGGATTTACTGTAGTAGAGTATGGAGCCTTTTTTGTAGGAACTTATTCAGCTGCGGGATTGGCTGCGGCAAGCCCATTTTTTGAAGAAGTTAACGATACAACAAGAAATATTATTGCCCTATCATACGCGGCAAAATATTCCGGAGCAATATTAAATACCTTACAAAGCGTTAGACTTTTAAAAGAAAAATCCATTAATAACAGTCCAAATATAGTTACTACAGGCACGTACTATTTGCTTGATAAATTTCTGCACAACAGAGAGAGGATTCGTGATTTGGGCACTGTTGCTGCAACTTTGGCAGAGCCGGTTTTGCAGGATATTTTTTGGACCTCAACATTTGTTTTCCCTGCTGTTGGTTCATCAATCGTAACAGCAAGGAACGTTTCAGGCGCAGGGCTTAATTTGGCAGAGTCAGGCATTAAAGAAGTTTGGTTAAGAGTGCAAAAAGCCAAGACAAAAACTGATTCACCTAAATAATAAATTACAGTTATCATTATAGACATAAACAAGATATAATATTTATGAATTTTTACATTCTCAAAAATGAGATTCTTGAAGTTATTAAGGAAGATTTTTTCTTCTGACAAAATACCGTTAAAGTTACTTATTGGGTGGATTGTCTTGCTTTCAATTCTCTACTCGCTTCTTTCAGTTATAAGACATAACTCTTTCCAGTCCGGAGCGTTTGACCTGGGTCTTTATGATCAGGCAGCATGGCAGTACGCAAATTTTCTTTACCCGTTTAACACCATAAAAGAAAGATTTATTCTTGGGGATCACCTTACATTAACTCTCCCCCTGCTTTCAGTTCTTTATTTTGCCTGGTCTAATGTGAGAATGCTTTTAATATTTCAGGCAGTATTTCTTGCGTTATCATCAATTCCTATTTATAAGTTGATAAGAATAAGAAAATTTTCTCCTTTTGCGGCTTTAAATCTGAGTATTGTCTATAGTCTTTTTTTTGGTATTCAGTTTGCGGTATTTTTTGACTTTCATCCTGTTGTGATAGGAGTTGCTTTGCTTGCGTGGACCGCATATTTTTACGAATCGGAAAAATATAAGCTGTTTTTCACAATGCTTTCTTTATTGATTTTGACACAGGAAAATATGGGCATAGCCCTTGCGGGACTTGGATTTATTTATTTTTTTAAGCGTGAATACAGAAGAGACTCTATTATGTTTATAGCCTTAGGGCTTATAATAAGCCTTATTCAGGTAAAAGCTGTTGGTTTGTTTTCGCCTGCAGGTTATGAATATTTTCCTAAAATCAATTTTGATCCTATAAACCTTGTCCAAAAGTATTTTGATTCAACTGACAAAAGAATGGTTTGGCTTTATTCATTCAGCTGGTACTCTTTTTTACCCCTGTTATCCCCCGGAGCTGTCTTTGCCGTAACACTGGACCTTTCACAATATTTTCTTCCGGCCAAAGCATACAATCACATGATTACTCCATTTTTTCACCACAGGGCAATTCTTTCACCTCTTTTACTGGTCGCAACTTTGGACGTTTTAGATTTTTTAAAGAAAAAAGGGCTGAAGCCAGGATATGTTACTATTTTTATGTTGCTGTTTGCTTTTTCCCTGCAGTTTATCTATCATTTTCCTCTTAATAAACTTTCAAAACCGGCATACTGGAAAAATGAGGATTGGATGAATGACACCAGAGAAATTTTAAAATTAGTGCCGTCTGAAGCAAGTGTAGCGGCTCAACAAAATCTTGTTCCGCATTTGTCTCACAGAAAAGAAATTTATTTAGTATGGCCCAGAAAGATAGACCTTGTCAGTAATGTCTGCGGGCAAAAAACGTGCTGGTGGCTTGAATTTGCCGGAAAACCTCAATATCTGGTGGTAGATGTGCACCCGGGCAGTTGGGTTACCCAACTTTTAGAAACTACTGAAAACTTCAGCTCCGCTCTTAAAAATATGCAAAAAGCAGGGAAAATTAAAATATACAAAAATATAGGTTATGCTTACATCTATAAAATTAACTAAAACTCAGTTATGAACGCCACTAATCCTCTTTCAATTTTCAGCTTCCATTAATAATACGTCTCCATATTTCTTTGAGTACCCCCAAGCTGCAGAAGTTCGAACACTTATAGAAGCTATGCAGAAAACCTACCAACAGTTAAACCCTTATATTCCTATTAACTACTTCTAAAGAATTAGATTGTACCTTGACTGTCTTATTGTATTCCAAATTCATCAAAGAACAAGGAGTACAATAACAAATAATGGCAATAAAAGCAATATTAGTGATGCAACTGTTTATTGATACAGAGTAAAACAAAATATTCAATCGTTTCATTTCTTCTTGAATCTTTTTTTATAAAGCTCTTTAATCTACAGCGATATTAATACTTCAATACTTTTGCGACAGATTGAGTAGGTATTTTGTAAATAATCTAAGCAACAACACCATCCTATAGTTGATTTCTTGGGATTGATGGTTTATAATTACACCATGGGAAATAGAGAAAAAATGCCTCAAATTCCACAAGAAGGACCTATTCCAATAGGAGTAGTACTGCGTGCACTACGATGGGGAGTAGGAAAAAAAATAAGTGCATTTGCGGACATGATTGGATATGATCCGGGTTATTTATCTCAAATAGAGACTGGAAAAGCTCCCACAACTGATGAATTTCTTGAAGAAGTATCAAAAGCACTTGGTTTAACAAGTCCAGAGGAGATACGCGCCATAAGCAGAGAAGGTATCGTGGAATTACTCGACCGAAACAATGATCCAAGCAGAGGTGTAAGATCAAAAAAAATAAAAGCATCCTTACAAGACAGAATAGCTCATCTTGATGGTCGTATTGAAATGGAAGAACAAAGACTTCAACGATTAAAGGCTGTTAGGGAAGAACTACAGGCAATGATAAAAAAGTAACCCTTTTTTACCAGAGTCCATCTGGTTTAAAACATATATACTTCTAGATAAGATAATTATAAATAATGAACCCAAGGGGAGTCGAACTTTTTCAGCTTCGGAAATAATCAGAATCTTATATTTTGTATATTTTTAGCCTCGTGTACCGCCAAGGGGAGTCGAACCCCTGATTCCCTGGCTGAAAACCAGGTGTCCTGGACCACTAGACGATGGCGGCGCAATATCAAAAAGAATTATAGTCTAACCAAACACCAAATTCAAGAAAACGCGCGGTTTTTATTGTGCGTTTTCCTGACCTGAAAGTAATTATATTTACGTTTTTTTTATGAGCTTATTTAACACTTCTTTTGCTGCATCCCGTCCCCCAAGTCCAAAAGCAAGGCCGCCGGCCAAAGCCAACATAGCCACAAATCCGGCAAAAAGAATTCTTATCAGGTCACTTGCTATTCCCAGTTGATTCAAAACAACCAGCACCACAAATACCATTACAGACCATCTGCCTACAGTTGCTATTGTTTTTGCAACGTCTCGTGAGACTCCATGAATAGAAGCAAGCAACAGGTCATTAACCAGCCTTGCTATCACAAAACCCACGAGCAATAGAAGAACTGCTACGAATACGTTTGGTAAATACATTATTAAACCATTTAAAACGTCAACAAAACGTCCTAAACCCCACGCATCAACTGCAGGAACCAGGAATAGAATTATCACAAACCATTTCGCAAGCTCCGCCAAAATAGATGCCCAACTTATACCTTCAGCGGACTCCGGAACTCCGTACCTTTTAAGAACTCCATCAAGTTTTATAAGCTTAAAAAGTTCCAGCAAAATCTGCTTTAAAAAAGACGCTATTATTAAACCAAGTAAAAGTACTATCAAACCTGATACTAATCTTGGTATAAAATCAATAACAGATACAAAAGCAGAATTAACAGTAGAAGTAAATGTTTCAGCTAAATCAGCAGTCATATCTTTCACCCCCTTTCTTTAGAATCTCTTTCCTATTTTATCGGAACTAGAGATTCTTAAGTCCGCCTAAAATTCGCTCTTCTAGCCGCAGTGCATATGTACTAAGTCAAGAAGTAAGAATCGGCGTACCACTTCATTTATTTTCACTTTTTTCTTTATGATTAGTAAAACACAGTGAAAATCGCTTTGTCAACCCCAAAAATGTGCGGAGTTGATTTGGTAAGCTCAATTCTGTTAAAATTCTTACCAAGGCCTTAATTTTAACGTTTAACATATTTCACTGCATTAGGGAATATATTCGATAGATACGAATATGGGCCGATAGCTCAATCGGTAGAGCAAAAGCCTTTTAAGCTTTTGGTTCTGGGTTCGAGTCCCAGTCGGCTCACTATTCATACTTTTTAGTCCTTTGGCATTTTTATATGCCTCGTTTAGCTTGAATACACAAGCTAGTTTAGTGGTTCGAAGAACTAAATCTTCATAGGTTGGCTTCTCATCAAAAAGTAGACCAAAAAGAGCTGCATTAGCACGCTTATCCGTGCCTCCTAGCAGTAATTCTTCCAAGTGTTCGAAGAAATACCAAGAGTGGCGAATAATCATTTGAATATCCAACCCTTCTTTTTGTTTTTTCGCCTTTTCTGCCATGACATCTTCTTTTTCCTTTTCTAGTTCCTCAATTTTGTCTTCTAGCACACGTATAGCAACAGACGAGTTGAGCATGGGTATTTTCTCACCATACATCTTTTGCTCCTGTTCTATGGCTGTTAGGCGTTGTCCTAAAACAATGTTTTTATCCAGAGTATTATTTCGTCTTATCTCCCATTCTTCAAGCATATATTTATGTATGTACATTAAAAATTCATCAGTAAATCTTACTTCTTGAACGAACTCTTTTATTGTTTTATGAAATTTGTCACTGGGTATTTTAAAATACTCATGCTTTCCTACCTTACTCCCATGATGGTAAGCAGGATAGTATCCACCATTACCTTTTGAGGTACTGGCGTAAAATTCCTCTTTGCATTTTGGACACATAACTTCATCTTTATATGGGAAATTGGGGTTAAACTTTTCTTTTTTAACTAGATATGATGGTACTTTTCCTTTATGAATACGTACAGTTTCACCATCCTCAATTATTGTTAGTTTCCCTTTATTTGCACGATTAAACAACTCAATTGACACAATCCCTTTCGCAATACCCTGACCTTTTATTTTGAGTGGTTTTCCCTCTAAAAATTGATGAGTGTTTATACCTGCATAAATTGGTCTTTTAATATATTCAGTCAGGTGTTTTACAGTTAATGGTTTTCCGGGATGAGTTCCAATTATTTTACTCTTATGAATTTTGTCATAGATATTTCTCTTTCTAGTTTTAAATCCCGTTGCATTAACTAATTTAACAATTTCTTGATCACGTTTTCCTTGTGCACGTAATGTAAATATGCTTTCAAACCATTTACTCTCGTCTGGGTGTGGCTCAAGGATAACCCGTTTTCCATTTTCAGGGGTGTCTATTTTTTTGTTTTGATAACCCATTGGCGCTGGACCAGTCCAGTAACCCATTTTCGCATATCTAATTTCCGCTCCAATCATACGTGTGAGAATTTTGCGTACTTCCTCTTTATCGTTTTCTGCTTGTAAAATCTCATTCTTGTATGAGGGCTTATAAATGCTCCAATCGTATTTTTTCTTTGTTATATGCTCAAGCGTATTGACAATTTCGTTGCTAATAACTCCAGCAACATCAACAAGCTGTATCCCTTTTTCATCAAACTGATCTTTAAGAGGCATGTATCTTTTAGCACCACCCCTCGTCATTCTATCCATAACTTTGAAATATACACGTTCAACCTTATCCTGAGATTCTTCACATATCTTCAAAATTTTTTGAAAAGGTTGTTCCTCTTTTGTAGCTGTTTCCATAAGTTCCAGCCAAGTAATTTCAATGTTCTCTCTGCCGTCTTTTTTACGTTTTAATTCTATGGCTTCTTTTTGTTCATCCGGAGAGTCGCCTTGAAGACCTTGTTTGAAAGAACTTATGCGGAGTACACCTAAATCTATAATTTTCATATCATTAACATTCATCTACGTTTTAATCTTATTTTTATTATAGTCTTCGATTATCCTATCCAACATTGCGCTTGCTAGAGTTCTGACAAGTACGTCTGTTTTCTTTTCAAGCGGAGGAAGTACTTTCAATTTATCCAAGTATTCCTCCATATTTATGGTAACATTTTTTTTAGATTTCATCGCTATTTTCTCTTTCTTTTTTCATTCTTTCTATACCTTCAATAACCTCATCCACATCTACTTCTTCAGAATTAAGATTAGGGAAAGAAAAGTTATCCTTAGAGGAACTGTTAAACCTTAGCGACTTGTTTTGGGTTCGTTCGTCTTGCGAATTTGCATAATTCCCTTGCAATTCTGCATTTATTTGATGCATATTTGAATAAAGCTCATGTAAATTTGCATAGTCAGAACTATGAATTTTCTTAGCAACGTCAGGAAGAAATAGAGGAAAGTAACCAAGGATCATCCCGCGCTTGTGTCGAATTACAAAATACTTATGCTTTTCAAGCTCATTGAATTTTCTGGAAACTGTAGTTTGTGTCATATGCAAGGACTCTGCTAACTCTGTTTGTGTTTTTACTATCCGTCCAAAATTTTTGTTTCCACGATACCAAATAGCGCACATTACTAACCCTAGGTAAAAGCCAAAGAGGTCATATCCTAATTCTTTAAGCAATAATTTAGAGTGTCTGGGAAGTGCTAAGTAACCATGGTAATCATTTACATTT
>Ga0155147_106_pt1 | contig 11058 bp, 8 predicted proteins | sample RifCSPhighO2_01_FD_106115 | JGI IMG/M metagenome (GOLD analysis project Ga0155147, IMG submission 106115) | Candidatus Levybacteria bacterium RIFCSPHIGHO2_01_FULL_36_15
TGAAGTCAAAATCGCAAGCCTTCTGCCTGCCTTTTTAAGCTTGTCCAAAGCCGTAAGGTTTTCAGAACAAATTGCATCCAGGTTTCCATTGGCAAAATATTTTGAAACCGTTTTTTCATGCCTTCTGATAAATTCATCAACATCTATTCCGGGAATTCTTTCCGCAATCACTTTTTTTACCGGCAAACCCCAGGTCTTCTGGTGAGTACTTCTACTCATTGGTTTGAACCCCATACTGAGTGCTACCTCATTTTCCAGCTGAAAAGTAGCCTCCTCCGTAAGACATAATGTATCATCAAAATCCAATATTACAAGTTTAATCATGCTTCGAAAGTATAACACATGATCAAATCGCTTTGTACCAGATTCTTCATTCAATTAGCCCATAAAATCAATCCAGATAGAAAATAATGAATTGAAATTGAATATTGACAAACAACTAATAATTGCTTACGCTAATAATAATATAATGTGTAAATTATATTCGTATTTATTCAGGCTTTCACTTATTGTAACTTTTGTATTGATAATCCTGTTATCTTCTCCTGCGCATTCTGCTTCTGCTCAAGCACCCCGCAGATTCTATGATTGGAGTTCAACTCTTGAAACTAATAAAACAAATGTTTTAGGAATAAAAGCGTTTGCGCAAGAAGGAACACCCTCCGCAAAAGCCGGTATAGTAGCTCCTTCTGATCCGAAAAGTTATAGACAATTTGATAGATACTTTCTGGTCGGTAATTTAAGCCCTACAAGTCCTTTTTACTTTATGAAAAGAGTCCAGGAAGGCATCCAGCTCACCTTAACATTTGATCAGCAGGAAAAAGAAAAAATGCGCCTTTCTCTTGCAGGAGAACGGCTTGCAGAAATGGAAGAGATAACCAAATTATCTAAATTGCAAGAACTTTCTAATATAGCGCAAGATTATAAAAATACCATAGAGGCAATGGCGGATAATATAGAAAAAATAGATAAAGATAAAAAAGAAATAAAAGATTTGCTAAAAACAGTTGAGGAAGAAACAGCTAAACACAATATAATACTTGAAGAAGTATCTGTTAAATTGCCTGATGAGGCAAAAGATATGGTAGAACAGGCAATTGAGGCAAACTGGAATGGTATAGATATGGCAGCAGATCTCTCGGATAAACCTGCTGTTCCCCCAGATGTTATTGATCGCCTTCAGGCATTAAAGGCCCAAGGACTTTTAACACAGGAAGAAGTAAGTAAACTTGTCAGCGTAAAAACAAGAATTGAAGCACGCGAAGAGTTGAAAAAATACATGAAAGAAGGAGTCCTGCCCGAATCTGACTTCCTGCGGATGAATGAGAACGTTAGAAATCTATACAAGGATGAATTTTTCAAAATGCATGAAGTAAAGCGTTTCTACGAACTCAAACGTCTGGAAAATGAAAAACCAGATGAGTCCACTCTTCAAAAAATTCAGGAATTTGCCAAAGCATATAAGCCTGGAGACGTTATTCCTTCTGATATCAGAAAATACTGGGTTCCTGTAGTACGGCTTGAAGAGATCCAGAATACGCTGCGGCCGGATCTGATTAATCCGGAACTCCTAAAAAGCAACAAAAAAGATTACGATAAATATACAGAGATTGTGGAACGATTCAAGCCAAGACCAGAAGACATAGCCTATGTTGAAAATTATGTGCAAAGAAACAAAGTCAGTATAACCGATCTTCCTCCTGAATACCAAAGAATATATAATCTTTCACAAAAATACGGTGCACAGTGCGGATCCGGCTCCCAATGGGTTATGGTCTCTTCTCTACCTGGAGGAGGTTACTGTGCGTCGGGCAATAATGTTCAAATTGATATTAGGACTCTTGAAGCAAATTTACAGAAAAAAGTCTGTTCAGGTTCAATGATATCAGCAAAGGATTTCAATGGAGGATGTTCTGTGTTTTATTCCGACTGCATACCGCCAGGCTGGTCAAAAGTTGACAGTTGCGTACAAACACCTCTTGCTACAACTGCGGAGAAAAAGATAATGGATTGTCCATCAAATTCGCATTTCGTACCGGTACATTACATACCCGATGGAGGATACTGCATACCTAACTACACTCCCGTAAACCAAGTGATTTCAGGAACAACTACATATGAAACTTCATGTCCGGCGGGATACCACCGTAATTATCAGGGAGGACCGTGCTTACAAGACTATACATCTTCAAACTCCACCTCTTATTATCTTCTTCCTCTTTCTCAAACTCCCGGAATATATCCAAGCCCTCTTTATCCCACAGCCAATCAATGCAATCTGGGCACTCATTGGGTTAGTGATCCCGTAAGGGGTGGATATTGCACGCCTGATGCCGGATATGTCAACACATATATTAATACTGCCGCTTGCACTCCACCTTCCACCACCAATCCCTGTACCTCAGACCAACATTTCAGCTACGCTTCTTGCAGATGTGAAAACAATACTTCCGGCGCAACTTGTGAAAGGGTTTGGTCCTGCCCAAACGGCATGAGCTGGAACAATAACACTTGCGACTGCAGAACTACAGAAGGAAGTGCCGTGCCACCAGCAAATACAACTTCATGCCAGCCTCCAGGGAGTGGTTGCGGAAATGGAAGTTATTGGGACTACGTAAGCTGTGTGTGCCGGTCCAACACTTCTTATCCATCCTCCTGTACTTACCCTAGCGGTGGCTGCGGTGAAGGTAAATATTGGGATTCATATAGTTGCTCCTGTAAAACATCAAGCGGTACTTATTCAGGAGGATCCTCATCTTGTCCCAATTACACGTCAGGAATGTGTGGCAGTACCGGATGGTTTGACACAAGCACCTGTTCCTGTAAATATACCAGCACCAACTCAGGCAGTACCCAACCTCCTTCCGGTTATGGCAGTTGTCCATCCGGACAATACTGGAATGGTAGCTCCTGTATCACGTCTTCAACAAGCACAACGAGTCGAGAACAACAAGAAACAACCTGTAGATCAGGAGGCGGAACCTGCAGTTGGAATGGTGACACGTGCAATTGTCAGGGATATAATTCCTCAGGCTCTACGTCTACCAGCACATCTACGTCAACAAGTATGAGTCGAGACCAGCAGGAAGCAGGATGCAGATCATGCGGGGGAACTTGCAACTGGAATGGAGATATGTGTAACTGTCAGTGCGGATCTAGTTCCAGTTCCACTACTACTCAACCTACCTCTGCGCCAGCGCCTACCTCTGCTCCTCAAGAGACGCAACCAACTACGCCTCCTCAATAAAAAGCCCCGATATTTGTAAATATCAGAGCTTTTTTATGCTGCGTAGCACACTAAAATTTTTTATTCAGCAATTATTTCTGAACGTGAAAATCATTAGTACGAACACAGTATGTAGCACCATCCTCTAGATAGTCACCCCAGAAGTTATTGCTGTTAGGATCAGTGCTAACCTGTAGTGCGAAAGATCCTGCAGGACAAGTACCGCCCCGGGACACCTTCCAAAGACTATGATCCCCTTCAGTTATAGGCGAACCGTTAGGTCCTTCCAAAGCTTGTCCGTAAAACCATTGCTGAAAGTTACCGCTTTGACCGGCTCGCATTACCAAATCCGTTCCGTTATGATTAGCGTTTTCTCCAACAACACCATGATCTCCGCTTGGGTAAAACGCTACAACATTGGGATTGTTACTTGCTGCGTTGAAAGGTGCTGCGGAAGCAATCCCGGCAAATGAACTCGCCAGAACAGCAGCAGTCGCAAACACAGTCAGTATTTTTCTTTTTACTCCTATCATTTTATTCACCTCCTCCTATTGTTAAGTTATCATGTGCAGCAGAAGGTGATGCGAAAAATTTGTAAGAATATTGGAAGAATCAATAGAAAAATCAATATTTGAGTAATTTATGTTGCTTTTGAATCTATCCAATTATACGGAGTTGTCTGGTAAACATAGTAATTAAGCCAGTTTGAATAAAGCAGAAAGGCGTGGCTTCGCCATTTAACACTGGGTTGGCAAGACGGATCATCATGGGGAAAATAGTTTTTAGGAATATCTATCGGAAGACCTTTTTCAAAATCCCGCGCGTATTCATTTTTCAGTGTAAGATTATCATATTCAGAATGTCCAGTAATAAATATTTTACTGCCATCTTTGGATGCTACAACATGAACACCTGCTTCATCAGACTCTGATAAAATTTCCAAATCCCTTACTTTTTGGATATCGCAAGCACGGATTTCCGTGTGTCTAGAATGAGGTACAAAATAAACATCATCAAAACCGCGCAGAAGCGGAGATGTAGGAACTGTCGCATGGTGCGAATAAACACCAAATACTTTTCGTTCTTTTGGATACTTTTTAATTCCGTAATGGTAATATAATCCTGCCTGTGCCGCCCAACAAATATAAAGAGTTGATGTAACATTTTTAGAAGACCACTTCATGATAGTCTTTAATTCTTCCCAATAATCAACTTTTTCAAACCGAAGGTGCTCAACAGGAGCACCTGTGATGATAAGACCGTCAAACCGATGATTTCTTATCTGGTCAAATGTTTTATAGAATGTTTCCAAATGCTCTCTTGGCGTATGATGACTGTTATGCGTCACTGTATGGACGAGTTCTATTTCTACTTGCAGAGGTGTATTGGAGAGCATCCTAAGAAGTTGCGTTTCCGTATTGATTTTTAACGGCATAAGATTCACTACGGCAATTTTCAAAGGCCTGATATCCTGATGAAAAGCCCTCTTTTGCCCTATAACAAAAATGTTTTCTTTCTCAAGAACTTTCTTTGCTGGTAATGTATCAAGTATATTTATTGGCATTATTAATTTAGTTTGTAATTAAAACTCTTAAGTTTAAGCTGGGGGGAAGACGTGTATAAAAAAATCTCCCTCTCATCTTTCAGCTTTTGCTGCCGGACTTGGCACCTTCCAATATATTTAGTGGTTGCCGAGGCTTCATCGGGCCGGTCCCTCCACCTCTCATGATAAAAGAAATTGATTGATTCTTAGTATAAATCCCTCCCACAATATTGTCAATAATTCGAAGTATTTTCCTGTTACATATTTTCTCTTATTGCCCTTAATAAAACATCTGCGGGCAGGTGTTGTACTTTGCGGTAGAAATACACGTCCGGAACATTTGTCAAACCCTCAAGACCAAGCGCCTGGAAATTTCCGTTTCTGGGAAGCGTAGAATTATCAACGTCTTCTCCGCAACTGACTCTTCTGTAATCAAAATTCCCCCGAGTTCTGCCATAACCTGTTGTTATAATAACTCCGCCTTCCTTTAAACCTTCAATTAATTTCCCCCAATCTTTTGCTGTTGGAAAAACTCTCCACAAAACAATATTGGGTATAGTATTGGGATCTTGGCCGGCAATAGCCGAAATGCTCTCCGGGATTAGTTCAAAGGTTACTTTTTCATTGTGACGTATACTGCTGATTACATGAGGGGTACGGCCTTCTATTCTTTCTGGCATTTTCAGTTTTTTGCATGAGGCTTTAAGCAAATCTATCATTTCCTGTTTCGAACCGGCTCCTCCATAAACGTTTGCCGGGAAGGGTTGTTTTTCATAAAAAGACTTGGGTCTATATTCATACCATTTATATGCCGGATCAACGCATGTAACTTGAATTGCATTAAAGAATATCAAACCCTTTAAAGGATCTGATCCCGCGCCTATATCAACAACCGATCTCTCAGAACTGGCAATCTTTACCTTTAACCTTTCAAACCCTTCTTTACCCAGAACATCAGCAAGATATCCGTCTGATCTTTCAAGAAGTTCAAAGTCTGTAAGTTCATGACTCGAACGATATTCAGCTTCACGCCTTGCCTGTCTAAGCGTTCCCTTAAATTTATGAGCAAGTGAACCGTATTTTTCTCTAAAACGTTCTCTCATATAAGTTTGTAATTATAACACAGAAGAATTTAGTATATCCTTTACCACTCCCAAAGTACTTTATATATATAAACACCTATTGAACCAAATTATAGTCGAATATTCTCCCTCTTAATTCCTGGGGCATAGCTACCTTTCCAGTAACTATGGAAACGTATCACTTGTTTGACAAAAATATATTTTTAAAAATGAAAAAGATTTGATTTCGGTTTTGAAAAAAAAGATTATAAAAGGCGCAGCGGCTGACAAACAATTCTGATTTGTTGCCCGCATTTAGCAAGTGACAATCTGGCTATATATCAATCCATCTAAAGATATTTGTATACAAATATAATATCTTGTATAATTTGCTTCATGAGTAGTCCGGAAAGTCAGGAAATCATTGACGCGCAATACCATACACGCGAACTTCAGGTTGATGCGATCTTGCGGCAAACAGATGAGAGATTCAGGAAAGATTTTGCATCAAGAAGACAAGATTATCAGGCAATAGAATTTTTATTAACTACCCCGCCTGTCTTCGCGCAAATGATGTTTGACGCAAGACCCGAATTTGAAGAAGAAATACACCAAAAAGCCGCAGGAGCTACAAAAACAATCGCAGAACACATGCAGGCATTAGGTATATTGAAAAGGCTTGCCCGAGCAACCAAAGAACAAGAAAGAAGAATTAATGAAGTCGCTATTGAAAACCAAAATGTATCCGTTCCAAAGGAATACACTACAGCATTTTTAAGACATCCCGAGCTTCTTACCAAAGCAGCATCGGAAGGAAGAGAAGAAGGCTCTTCTTGGAAGTACTTATGAAACTTTTCTTCAAGAAACCTTATTGAATATCCAGAAAGAGAAGAAAGCATCTCATATGTATTTCCCCATAACACATATTGTTTAAACAACTGAAATATATTTTCTTTTCTTCTTCTTTGCTTATGATAATTTCTCGTTTTACCACAAGTTAAACAGCGGTATCTTTGTTTACCAGATTTTGTTTTACCCCATGAAACAAGATAATTACTACAGGTTTTACAAAGAAGGTGTCTTTTTGCCATGAATATGATTCAAGTATCATATTAGCAAGGAAAGACAAGAAAATCGAAGAATTATACCAACACTATTTGCTATTTAGCCGCATTTAGGGGTTGAACCCCTAAATGAGTTGATATATCAATAGATTTTTTTATTGAAACTTAACTGAAGAAAGAAGTTCATTGTAAACATCTATATATTTATTATTCTTAGCATTACTATATTTAAAAACATAGGTCACACCATCTTTTGTGAAAGACGTGTTTATAAAATCATCTGTCTCATACCTTACTCTTTCCTGTATTGCTTGTATTCCAGCTATGGTAAGCGTTTTTTTATTTGGGTCAAAATGAAGTTTTGGCTCATTCTTTTTTACCTTCTCTAGAACAGCGTAAAAACTTATTTCTATTCCTTTTGCTTCATCAGTTGGATCAATACTCCTTTCATAATCGGGACTATAAAGATTAAAATCTAACGATCCTATATCCGTTCCAGAATTCCTCCTGGAGAAAAATTCTGATTTTTTCCATACTGATGGATATTCAAAAGATATACCATACTCATAATTCGTATAAATCCTCTTAACTGATTGAATATCAGCATTAATATTTTCAACGCTCCTTTGATCTATTACCTTTAATGAAGAAACTATCTTCATAAATGTTTTCCGTTTTTTTACATCAGGTAAGAGTATGCTTAACACTTTTCCATTCCAAGGGACATATGCTTGGTAAATCTCTTTATCAAATGTTGGTTCCTTGAAAAAACTTTCCTTGTAAATATGATATGTCTCAATAATACGTTTATTATCTGCAGAAGACACCTGTTCCTCTCGCCAAAAGTTTGTGTATTCTGACATTGTCTGCATCTTGTTCAGAAGCGAGAAGCTTATTGTTGGTAATTTACTCGAATTACATGTTTTGGAAGAATCTCCTGTAAATTCAGGTCCTATCGCTCCTTGGTAAGAATAGTTATCCACAATCCCAACACAACCTAGCGCTTCGCCCCATTCATTTGGATACTTAACTTCAAAGCCAAGATTTTTATCTGTATAGATTTTCCAATTATTAGTTGAAATCTCCTCAGGAATTTTTGACAGTTGGGCGGATTGAGAAACATTTTTCTTAGAAGTTTCAACTAATTGAGATTTTTTATTTTTAACAAAACTACTTATATAAAATATAACCAAAGTGGATATTGTGATTAGTAAAATCAAACTTATTATTAAAGTTTTATTATTTCTATATTTTGAAAAAATAAGCTTTACTTTACTTTGGACTCTATTTTCTAAATCATTTTTTAAATCAATGTTGTTAACTTTCATAATTTTATGGTACCAAATAATCTCCAAGATTACAATCCACTGTGTATAATTAAAGTTAGTTTGAAATTCAAATATTTAATTAGGGCACAAAAATAAAAAAATATAACAAAGTAAGTTCTTAACTTAAAATCAAGGTCTCTCACTTCGGTTCGACCCGATTCGGATTGATAAATCAATTAAATTTTGAATTGTTATGTAGGGTTGTCAAGCTTAGCTGAATTTAATTTAAATTTTTGCTTCGCACACTTGGTGTGCGAAGCTACTTAGATAAAATAAATAAGGAATACAATGAACCACTGATAATTCTTGATAAGAACTTAATAATTAAATAATTTACTTGAGTAAAAAAATTTAGACTTTAATTACAATTAAGGATTCAAAAGAACAATTGCGAGATTAAGGATAGTGGCGAAGGAAACCCAGGCTAGATACGGATAAAGAAGATAAGAAGCAGTTGTATTTATTTTTGCAAAAAGTTTAATTGACCAGAAAATCAAAGTCCAAAGCAAAACAATTATTACTAATCCGCCAAGCGGTGAATGACTCCCAAAGAAAACAATGGATTCCATATTACTGCTGCGCACGCAGTTATAGACGTGAAGAATTCACCTCTTATGCTTGAGGTTGCATTGAAAAAACTGCCGACCCCAATAGGAGAAGGAACAGTTATTGAACATATAACAATTGATAACAAAAGCCCAAAACTGCGGAAAATGAGACAGGAGGCACAGAAATTAAAAGCCTTACCTGAGAAAGACAGGATTAAGCCTTTACTATCAATTGTTAAAAGTAACCTGAGATATGCTTATCCGTGGACCATTAAAGAATTAGAATATGAAAATCCCGAACTTGCTGCGCAAGTTAAAGAAAAAACCGGTTTGTCTTCCTGGGCAAATATTCCGTTAACTTTGTCAGAAGTTGCGAATATAGGCTATTGTATATGCCGTCATTTATCCGTCACTACGCTGGCTTTGGCAAAAGACGCGGGCTTACAAGGCACGCATTTAACTTATCAACCAGTTAAAGATGATCCAGAAAGCTACATTAGAAACGTAATAAGAAAAGATAACGGTGAGCCGCTTTTTTTGTCTGTTGGAGTAGGTAAGTCTTTTGGCAACGCGCATGCCTGGTGCGAACTGCTGACTAGTGAAGGCGAATGGATACCTATCGATCCAACAACCGGCTTAACAGGGGACACAAAGGAAGGTTTTGCAACCTTTCAAGAAGCACGTTACCAAACGTACCTGGGCCAAACATTATTTGCTGAAGGACTTCCACAAGAATTATTTGGAGCTGCTATGCCTAATCTGCAATTTTTATCAGGAGAATCTATGAGAAAAGGATTGTATAGGATTGGCCATAGAATCTTTCTAAAACCCATTGGCAGGCGCGGCAAAAAACCTACAGAAACCAAAAATCGGCCCGAGTACGCAAAATTCGAAGGCCCGCTTGATTTTTATTTATTGTCACGCTTAACTAATACAGGAACAAATGTTGAAATAGAAAATGTTAAAATTGCTCAACAGAATATTTAAAATTTTCAAGGGGATACCTTAATTGATTTAATAAATACCCTAAGGATATATGCCGACAAAAACCAGTATCCATATAAAAAAGCTTTTAAAACCCTGAAAAGTACCGTTTTTAACGTAAATTCAAAGAAAGATTCTTATATTCTTATTCCCCAAAATGAATAGACAGGAGTAAAGATATTATATGTGTTTCTTACAGTTGTTTCCGGTTGTTTACCGGTTTTATTTTGAAGCTCAAGCCTTTTTATTATTTGAGCTTTATTGGCTTGAAATAGATCCAGTGACCCGAAAGCCAGTGGATTATGTCCCACTTGATCTATATCCGGAGGAAAACAGCCAATTTTTATGGATTCACCACTTCTCATTTGAGGTAAGGCCGCAATAATATCAATTATTTGCTGTCCAAGCTCCTGATCCGTAAGCGGCCTATTAGCTCCATTTCTTTCTTCTTCTTTCATCCTTTGATAGTAAGGAGTATCACTAGAAGCATTAACACCCATAAATGTTACAAAAGCAGGCTTAATTGCTCCCAAAACTTCCGCGGTCTCTCTCACGTGGACGTCATAATATTTTTTACCACCCAGTCCCGGCATAACCATAATAGACTTATCAATAGCTGAAGGATTAACATGCTCTGAGGCTTCCAGTATATCTTCTTTTGTGCATCCTTTATTTCCATACCGCAAAACTTCTGTTGCTCCGCTTTCTACTCCCCAATAAATTAATTGCAAACCTCCATCTGCACACTTTAAGTGCGTAAGCTCACCAACACTCTTTCTCAAAATACTCAGTGTGTTTGCGTATAATGAAATTCTTCTGGCGGTGTATCCTGTATGCTTCCGAAACTTTCTTGAGGTATAGTCTATAGCATTGAAAAGTTTATCTGTTGGAACATTTAAAGCGTTTCCTCCGCCTATAAATATTCTTTTTAAATTCCTATATCCTTGCAAATTTCCAAATACTTCATCTACATGAGTTTTGTATTCATCTAAAGTTTTTTCTTTATAGACCACACCTTTATATCCGTTACAGAAAGTGCATTTATTCCAATTACAACCGGTAGTAAGTTCAAATGGTACAACATGAGGTCTTCTTTCAGCAGGAGGAGAAAACGTATCAAATTCTGGTGTCGAGTAAATTCGCTCTAACGCGCTTACGCCCATATGTTAAGCAGTACCCAAATTATACACAAGATTTTTGTCTGAAGCAATCTATAGTCTTACCAAATCAAAAAGTGAAGTGAAGGGGTTATGTCTACCTAACCGAAAAAGAGAAGTGAAAGTGTCAGGAAAAAAGATGCTCTC
>Ga0155147_111_pt1 | contig 9022 bp, 8 predicted proteins | sample RifCSPhighO2_01_FD_106115 | JGI IMG/M metagenome (GOLD analysis project Ga0155147, IMG submission 106115) | Candidatus Levybacteria bacterium RIFCSPHIGHO2_01_FULL_36_15
CTTATATCTCCAGAAATAACTTTTAATTCTTTTATTTTTCTAACAGATAAAGCATTAAGCCAACCCCAGTTATTAAAAGAATTATAATGAACAAATGCGGTTACGTCACAATTTTTGTCCATTAAGCTTTCGACAAGATGACTTCCGATAAAGCCGCTTGCGCCTGTAACAAAAACCTTTTTATTTTTAAGATTCATCTTTTACTCCATTAATTTATTTATGTTTTAACCTGAAACAGCTTAATTTTGGTAAGCACTTATTATATAGTATTCGCATTTCTGAAACAATTGAATGCATATTAATTTTTATTTATGAATTTGTTAAATAGTTTCAGCATTCTTTCTTGTGATTTACCATCCAGTACTACCCAATCTTTCATGTGTTCTTTTTGATAAAGCTCAATTCTATCGTAAAATAATTTATCTCCTGTTAGTTTTTTTAAGTAGTTAATAAATTCATTTTTTTTAGAAATTGTTATAACGCCATCAACCATTGCAAATTCAGTATAATTGTATTTATATACATCATAATTCAATACCGGCTTACCGCAAGCTATAGCCCACTGGATAGTAGATGAAATGCTTGCTACAAAAATGTCACACAAAGGTATTATTTCAGAAAGAACACCCTGAAAAATTTTCACTCTCCACTTTTCTATATATTTCATTTTCTCGTAATCTTCTGAAGGGTGCAAACTTATAACAATATTATATCCTCTTACACGAGCCAATGACTTTATCCAAAATTCCACTAAACTGTCATAATTCCTGAATTCACATTCTGACCGTCCATAACCATACAACTGATTGGGTGGCAATGCGCAAATGATTAAAGGCAAATTATTCTGAAACCCAAGGTTTTTATATAGCCTCTTTCTACTTTTATTAAAATTCATCAGGATTTTGAAAAAATTATCATTTCTCAAAGACCCCGTAAGAATAATTTCATTCTTAGGCAATCCTTCTTGAATCATGCAATCATACATACCTTGACTTTCAACAAAAATCTTGTCTGCATAACCACTATGAAGAACCCATGGAAGAGGGGGTTCTAAACCAAATAATTTTATAATCCAGATTTTAAAGGCAGGCCATTTAAGCAATTTTTTGTTTTTGTATTTGTAGGCCCATTTTGGGAACAAATTTCCCGTAATGTTATTGAAAAGATTTTTGCAATCATGCATTGGATTGTTATATGCTGCTTCTGCTGCCTCAAGGTAACCTGACACCATCCAATTTGGAATTATAATTACAGGTATTTTCATGTTATGGCAAATTTTAACTACGATCGGTGAATTTGAAATATTATCTCCGCCCAATATTACTAATCCTATTTTATTGGATTGGATAAGTTTTTTTACCTTCTTAAATTCAAAATAATAGTCGATGAATTCATAAATTAAACCAATGAAAAAAAAGCCATATAAATTTAATAGTAAATTTTTTAATGTCTGTCTATAATTGTCTTTATAAAACGTATTTTTATTTAATGTAACTATTTTAGAAGTAATATTTTTAAACCCTAAAATATAATCAATGTTTTCTTTCTGGCAAACAGATATGTCTTGGTGAATCAAAGGATAATAGACAGAAAAATAGAAAATTGGTTTGAAATTTGACTCTCTATTTAACATCTCACCTGTTTCTATTAACCCGCTGAAATAGATTGAAGTATTTATGAAGAATAGAATTTGTCTCATATCTTTAAACTTATAAAAAATAAACTGATAAAGGTATCTACGCCTAATATTCTACTTTACTAAAGTAAGATACATTCCGTCTATGATATTGCATAAAAAATAAGACATCAAACGCATCAATGGTTTTATGTTTAAAAAAATTATTGAGGCGGCTTTATCATAGGTAAACTTAAATTTTTCCATTTTAAATCTTGCTTTAGTGTAATAATCTTTTCTTTTTCCCGTAAAAAAATCCCACGTTAATTCATTGAAAAATGAAACGTGCTGAGGATCAGTAACCGAATGTCTATGGTTCCAGTAAACAGTAACAATATGTACTTTTCCGCCTTTTTTCAGAATTCTATATACTTCTTCCATCACCTTAATAGTATCCGGTAAATGTTCTATTATATTCAGCATATAAATCTCATCAAAAGTTTCTTTTTTAAACGGCCAGGGATAGTTATTTAAGTTGTGGACGATATCCACTCCGGGTAATTTTATGCTATCAATACCAATTGAACCTTTCACTTTTGCATCTCCGCAACCAACATCTAAAATTTTTTTAGCTTTTGTCATATTTTAATTTAAAATAATTTTTTATTAAAAAAAATCTTCATTAATTTGTTTTTCAGTTTGTCTTTTTTTGTATATGATTGCCATATTTTAACAAGTTGAATGCGCCAGTATTTAAGATAAGGCAGCCAGGCAGGATTAGTTTTTTTCACCCAATTTATAAAATCTTCCCAATTTAATTTTCCTAACTCCTGAAGACTAGCCAACTCGGAAGTAATCCAGGCAGCAAAATAGGGATTAGGATCAAGATATTTAATAAATCCTCTTACCTGCATATCGTGTGTTCTAAATTCTTCTTTTTGGTCAATTTCTAATTCTAAAGATACTTTCTTAATTTTTCTCATCCAGCGGCTTTGGCGAAACATCGTCTGATGATAATGATATGTATCATCAATTCTTCCGTGTTTAAAACCGGCTTTTTCTACAAGATTTGAGAAAACAAAATCCTCTTGTCTATAAACATAATCATCATCAATATTTTTTAGGCCTTTTTCAAAAGCAGTTTTCCTGCCCATTTGACTGCCCGCGAATGGACGAACCTTGCTAAAATTATTAGAATCAGGATAATCAACCATTACTGTATTAATCATGGGAGCTCCAAACCAGTCAAAATCTTTCTGGTGTTTTTTCATGGCGTTAAACCACCCACCGGGTAAATATACATCAGAATGTAAGTAAATAAACCACTCCGTACTTACATTTTCGATTAATTTTTTAACACTGTATCCAAGAGTTTTATATTTCTTCTGGTCGAATATTTTAACTCTTGGAAATTTCCTTACAATGTCAATTGAATTATCTATACAGCCTCCATCACCAATTAATAACCTGTTTATAGGAATCTCGCGATAAAAAGAATAGAGATTGGTCTTCCAAAGTTCATTAGTGTGAACAACCGGAATAATGACATCAACAGAGTTTTTTTCTTTCAATAAAAACCTGTCTTTAAATTTTGTTTTCAAATAGTACCTTGAAAATATTGAAGCGATCGATTTATTCATTAGACTTATTTAAATACACGCTACATCTTGTAGACTTCAAGTTTTGGCAGAGGAAAGAATAATTTTCCACCATCATCAAGATATTTTTCTTCTCTTTGGATTATATTATTTTTAAAATGCCACGGTAAAACCATGAAATAATCGGGCTTCATTGATCGTGCCTGGTTTTCTGAAATTATAGGAATAAATGTACCCGGAGTATATTTATTAAATTTATCTTCATTTACCTCAGCAATATAGGGTAAATCGCTTCTAGAAATACCACAGTACTGCAATATCACGTTTCCCTTTGTTGAAGCCCCATAACCCAAAACAAGTTTTTTCTTTTTTTTAATTTGCTCAAGAAATTTCAGTAAATCTTCTTTATGTTTTTTGATATTTTTACTAAATTTTTTAAATGGCACCAATGTATCAAAACCGTTTCTGATTTCTTCTTTCAACATTAAATCAACAATATTGGTTTTTTCTTTGTACAAGGAATTTCTTTTTGCAACGGTTACAGAAAAACTTCCTCCGTTTACCTTGTTTGTTTCCATATCAATTATTTTAAATCCAACTTTATCCATCATGTATTTTATCTGTTTCATAGTGTAATATTCTAAATGTTCGTGACAAATCGTATCGTAAGAATTAGTTGCAAGCATTGACGGCAAATAACTCTGCTCAAACACCCATATTCCCTTATCATCCAATGCATCATAGATACTTTGAACAAATGACATAGGTTCCTCCAAATCGTAAAACATTGCTATAGATGTAATTATTTTTGCTTTTTTCTTACCGGTAAATCTGTTTATTTTTTTTGAAGGAAAAAAATCTGTTATAAATATGACATTATCAGGATAGAAATCTTTAAATTTTTCTCCCGTAGGATCTATTCCTATTAAAACCAGATCAAGTTTTTTTGGAAATGCTTTAAGAAGAGTTCCGTCATTGCTACCAATATCAATTACAATATCTCCCTTTTTTAAATCCGTTATTTTTTTTATTTTTTTAACTTTATTGTATAAATGTTCAACCATCGATCTGTTCAAACCAGAACGATATCCATAATTATCACCATATAATTTATTTAGTTGAAAGTTGTGTAACAGCTGGACGAGGCCGCAGTTATTTTTATTATTATCGTTTACGCATTTTGTAAACACCAAAGGACCGGCACCAATATCTTCATCTTTACTTCCAGGAAATATACCCGTCAAGGAAAATATACCAAGATCAACAAGAGGTACTAGATTTCTGTTTCCGCAAATTCTGCACTTGTTTATTTTCTTGTACATTTTATTATTAATTGAGTTTTCAATCGTTCTTCATTTTACCATAAAACCGGAACTATTGGGATATTATTCGCTCATATATCTTCAAATTAGCTGCTTGTTCCTGTATGTCGCAAAGATCTGAGATCTTGTTATTTAAAAAATTATTTAGCTGAATGTAAAGTCCGGCTTTATACTTTCTGTCTAGTTCATCATCAATTTTAACCTCTTCAACAGTCAAACTATCAAGTTCTTGCAGCTGCAATTTTTCAAGGGGTCTGAAAATCAGGCGATGTTTTTTTGTTAATATCTCAAGGCCCCATCTACCTGGTGCTTCCCAATTTGCCTGATAAGAAAATAAAGCTTTGCTGTCAGTCACACCAGCACCGCTAAATATTGAGGCTTTTGGATGCCAGGATAAGCCTCTCGAAGTAAATGTACTAATCTTCTTAGGTTTTCCTCCTAAATAAAAAACCAAATCTATAACATGAGACGAATTATGTAAAAACCAGTTCTCAAGAACGCCATCTCCTTTCTTGAGTTTAGAAACAATGTTGCTCCACTCTGTAAATTCAAAATTAAATGATAGCACACCACCATCCTGTTTTATTATTTCTCGTGCTTTTTTAACCGATGCGTAAAATCTTCTGTTATAACCAATAAATACTTTTGCTTTCTTTGCGATTGATTCTCTTGCTACCTTTCTAATTTGTTCAAAATCAAGTCCTCCCGGCTTTTCAACAAGAATCTCCTTAACACCATGTCTTAACAGACACAAGGCAACATTACCCAACTCATCTTCAGAAACAACTACCAAGGCTTTTTTTGGAATAAGTTTATTATTCTCAAACCATTTATCAATTCCACCCAATTCTGCCCGTATACCAATAGTTTTTTCAAAATTTTCGGCGGACTTTTTATGTCTTCCAACAACAATAAATTTCCAACCCATATCTTTTAATACCCTTGCATACTCAACAGCCATAGGTCCCGAACCAACCAATAAGATCAAATCATTTTTCATAATTTACGTGAATGGATAAAATTTCCGTTTAGTGTTTGAGCTTTCGTTTAAAAATTTATAAAGAGAGTCAAGTAAAACTACATGAAGTTTAGCGGATTTTTTATAAGAGGTTAACGGACAAGTGCCCTTATTAAGAATACTTTCTACCACAAGATTTGTCATTTGGCTTTGATAAGGAATGTCAATATTAATTTCCTTCCATTTCCATCTGTTTTTAGAATTTGCAACCCAGGCTTTTTTTTCAGATTCTTTAACAATATATTTACAGTTACTGCTTATTATTTCCATCTGAACCGGAAGATTGCCATTTGTAAAACATGTCAAAAAACCTTTACTTCCGTTTTTGTAATTTAAACAAATAGTTCCGTTTAATTCCAAAAAACCTTTTCTTTTACTTTCCACTGGTTTTGCCTCCAGGTAGTCAGTAATAATTTCATAATCATAACAATCAGAAAGATACGCTATGTAATCAATGTAGTGTATTGCGTTGGTAATTAAACCAAAAGAGCTACCCGTAACAGAATATAAAACTGCATCTTTATCAAATTTTTTTTTAAGAGAATTATAAAAAGGCATTGTGCGCATACTCATGTCTACCCAACACCTACATTTTTTTTCTTCAAGTAACTTATCTACAGACACATAATCTTCTAATTTATTGAAAAGTATTTTCTCAAGAATAAGATTTCTTATTTCAAAAAAACGAAGAAGGTTTTTAACAACATCACTTCTAACATCCGAATTGGTAGCAACAATTGCTAAGTCGATTTTTTTTGTTCCGGTTATGTTTTCCGGTTTCTGAACATAAACAATGTTATGTATATTTTGAATATTTACTAAATTATATCTTTCCTTTGCAGTCAAAAGTGAACTGTTTGACGGATCAACTACGTAAATATTTAAGGGTATTTGTATAGATTTCAAAGCTTGTAAATGCCTGCTTCCTATTTGTCCTGCTCCAATTAAAATAATATTTCTCATAAATATTTAATCATCTACCCCATCTTTGTTAACGGTATGCCTTAATTTCCACTCTCCATTTTTAACCTTCTTCCATAAATGAGGAGATCTGAATTTATCAAATAATTCAAAGAAGCTTTCAGGTTTCATTTCTATGTAGTCCATTATTTCTTTAAAATATTTATCAGGAAATTCCCCGTCAAATCTTGCAACCAAAGCGCATCCTTCTTTCCGTGTCAAATGTTTATTGCGTATTTCCTGCGATGCATCATAAGTTGCTCTGCCTATTCCGAATTTAATAAAAGTGGTGTAATAATGTAAGTCATCTATCTTATCATCAATACTATTATATTTACTATAAGTACCTTGGGTCCTGAAAGGCCTTGCTTGAAAACCCGTATGTTCAACAGCATAATAATAAGCTTCTTGCGGCACCCATTTAAGATAATAACCTAAATAGCGCACTTCAATTGTAGACTGTGAAAGTTTTTTGTAATCTGCGGGCAAATACGCTTGCAAATCTGCAAGAGGTATTTTGTACACGTCTACTAAGTCCTTTATTGATACCCCCGCTAAATATACTTCATTTAAATTTTTTGTGGCAAAAATTGATTTGTTCCTTAAAGAGGTTGAATTGTCCCCAATCGGATTTCCATATTCAGCTTCGTTTTCTCCATAAAATATTAAAGGGATGTCTAACTGTAAAGCTATCTTTGGAGCAAGATTCTTTTGTCCTAAAATAAATGTTTGAAAAGGATGTAAAAGATTTTCAATTGAAAGTCTTGTTAAAAGTTTAGATACCTTACCGTTTCTGTTGTAAGTTATGTTATCAAATCCTCCAATCTCTATCCAATTCCTGAAATTTTTATATCCGTAATCCGTATACAGAACCGGAGGCCAGGTAACTGTTAAAGGATGCATTCCGTATTTATATTTTAAAATATGTGCCGCGTATGCGCTATCCTTCCCGCCGCTTCCGGGAACTATACAATCAGGCCTTCCATCATTTTTTCTGTATTTATCCAAAAGCACCAGTAGTTCTTTTTCTCTTTCAGACCAATTGATTTTCCCTTTTTTATCTGCATAGCGGCAGGCATCACAGATTCCGTCTTTACCAATGTTTAATGTTATTTTTTTGCTCTGGGAAGTATGGTTAAATTCAACGGTAGATGCAGGTCTTTGATTAGACATAACACACCTTTTGCAAAAAATTACTTTTTCCGGTAATCCGTACTTAGCGTTTACTTTTTTCATTCCTAAATTATAATTGAATTTATCCAATTTTTATATATCTTTATTCCCTCAAGCCCGCTTTTCTCAGGATGAAATTGAGTTGCAAAAATATTTTTATGCAGTATGCTCGAGCAATATTCAACTCCTTCATATTCCGTTAAAGATAAAATATTTTTTTTATCAACGGGATCAACGTAATAAGAATGAACAAAATACATAAATTCTCTAAAGGATATATTTTTAAAAGGTGAATTCTGCCAGTTATTATCTTCAGGGATTGGATATATATGATTCCAGCCAATTTGCGGTACTTTTATCCCTCTATTTTTTAGACTAAATTTTTTAACCTTTCCTTTAATAATATTAAGTCCTTTGTGTCTTCCGAATTCCTCACTTTCTGAAAAAAGAAGCTGCATACCAAGACAAATTCCCATAAATGGTTTTCCCGATTTAATAAACTTATTAATTACTTTTACCAGACCGAGTTTATTTAGATTTTTCATTGCATCACCAAAAGCACCTACGCCAGGAAGTATAGCGGCATCTGCTTTTTCCAGGTCTTTTTCATCTGATGAAATTTTTGCTTTTACTCCAATATGCTCACAAGCGTGCTTAACACTAAAAAGATTACTTAACTGGTAGTCAATAATAATTAAATTCATTAAAATAATATTTTAATTTTTATTTTTATATCTACAGGAAATATGATTTTGAAATAAATATTTTTTTATTTTATCAATGTTTAGTAATTCAACCTTTGAAAAATTCCTTCCGCTACTTAGAAATTCAGTATTACCTTCTTCTTTAAAATTATTTGTAGTTTTAATTTTTTCAATCAGTTCATAATGCAAAACAGATGCTACACAAACAGCATCAGCTTTGCCATCTTTTATAACCTGTAAAATATGATCTAAATTTCCTGCTCCTCCGCAAGCAATAATAGGAATCGATACGCTACTTGTAATCATTTTTAAAAGATCTATGTCATACCCATTTCCTGTTCCCTCACGATCTATAGACGTTAAAAGAATTTCCCCAGCTCCTAAAGCCTCAACTTTCTTTGCCCATGACAAAACATCAATTCCCGTATACTCTCTGCCATTATCCGTATAAGCAAAATATTCTCCGTTTGGTTGCTTTATTGCTTCAATCGAAACAGTAATTGTAGAAGAACCAAAAATTCTGGAAGCTTCTCTAACTATACTTGGATTTTTAATAGCAGCTGTATTTAATGAAACTTTATCTGCTCCGGCTCTTAGTACGTTTTTTATATCCTCAATAGTTCTTAAACCTC
>Ga0155147_115_pt1 | contig 8569 bp, 3 predicted proteins | sample RifCSPhighO2_01_FD_106115 | JGI IMG/M metagenome (GOLD analysis project Ga0155147, IMG submission 106115) | Candidatus Levybacteria bacterium RIFCSPHIGHO2_01_FULL_36_15
AATTATCTGGTCCAGCGCCTGATCAGTTACTCCCTCCTGAGTTTTTGAATCCTTCCAGACAGCTTGAATGATTTCATCTTTTTCACAAATCTTATCCGGATTAAGCAACATAAACCTTAAGAGCCTGAACTCGGAGGGCGAGAGCCTTTCTGTTATTTGCTCCGCGCCTTTTAGTATTTCATTTTTCTCCGCGTCAAATCTTATGTTTTCAGTTTTTTCTACAGGCGCGGTTTTAATATATTCTTCAAAAAGCGGAATTGCTATTTTCCCGTTTTTGAGAAGACCTATATTTTCCAAATACTTATAATCTTTGTTTTCTTTCTCAGTTTTTGCTTTAACTCTCAAAAAGTTTTGCTCGGCAGGAGATAAATAATCCCAGATCTGGGATAAAGACTTGTTGATAACACTTCTTTGCAAAAGAAAATATTTCAAATCAGAAATTTTACCGTCTTCTGACAGAACCGATTCATACGCAAGCCGGGAAATTTTACCGTGCCCGCCGGTGAGCGCTATAAGCTCTTTTTTAGTTTGCGCGTCTGCTTTTTTGCCGGTAACCTTTTCAAGATAGGAAAACCTGAACTCTATACCGATAGGATCGTAAACTCTCAAATATACAATATTCCCTTCTAGGAATTCGTTAAATTCGGTAAAAATGAAAGGTTCCACAACGTCCTCAAGCGGACGGTTAAGTGAAAAAATACAGGAAAAACGGTACTTTGCCCTGTTTCGTAAAATCTTAAGATTCAAAAAAAACTCTTCACTGATATTGGGAATATACTGTTCAAATCTGTCAAATAAAAATACAATCGTCAGCTCTTTTTCTATAGCAAGATAATCTATTGTTTTTTTAAGCGCCTGAAAAAGAATCATCTCATCCTGAAAATTGATAGCTTCTTTTAGGAATTTATTAACAGTTTCGTATTCAGCTTTGCGTTCACGTTCCGAAAGGGAGTAGGCGGTGGAAATTAAAATAAACTTTATTACGTCATAAGCAGGTCTTTTTCTGACTTCGGAAAAGTCCATATAGACAAAATGAAACCATTTGTTATTTTCTCCAAGATGCTTCAGTCTTACTTGCTTGTTATAGGAGAGAAGACCCAGGAGGTTACTTCTTCCTGTTCCGGGAAGACCGACTATCTGAATTGCGCGGCCGGATTTTACAAACTCAAGGATTTTTTTAATCTCCTCAGATCTGGTATCTTCCGGATAAAGAGCCTCAAAATGAGCGGGTTCCATAAGATTTAAAATTTCTAATTCCTAATCAATTATAAACTATTCAAATCCGAAATTCGAATATCGAAATCCGAAACAAATTAAAAACCCTAAATATCTAATTTTCAAAACTATTCGGACTTTCTAATGATTGAGCCAAAAATATTCATAAGTTCAGTAGATTCTTTTATCAGTCTTTTCTTTTCTTCTTCAAATTCATAGTTATTAATATTTATCAACTTTAACCAATATCTACTTTCTTTTGTTTCCTTTCTACTAATCTTAATTCTCATAATAAAATCTTTTTTACTTAATGCTTCATTTGCTTCTATATAGTTCGCACCTATAGAGCCAGAAGATCTTATCAATTGTTTTCCATCTTCAATATTTACTATAGTTTTCGGCAATTTTTTAACAAAGATTCTGACATTTTTGGCAAATTCAAATGTTCTTTCTTCCAGATCATATTGTTTTGAATTTTTAACTTCTGTCATTTGGTATTGTTTCGGGTTTCGAATTTAAGTATTCGAATTTTAACGATTAGGTATTCTACTTTTATTATAACTCATAAATTCAGTTTTCCACCTTTGTTAGGCAATTATGGGGTTTTTGTGGGTTTTATGAGCGTTTTTTATCAAGAACAGGCATCATTAAAAAAGTATCATGGCATCAGCATGAAAGAACAGATTCAAAAAGCACAACCGGAAGGTCAATTTACGTTGACAAGGGAAAGCCCTTTCTCTAAACTAGGAAGAGAAGGCAGGCTTTTTATGAGTGAAGATCGTACAGAATTAGAGAAAGGTAAAACCCCACTTCAAAAAAACGAGGAAGGCGCAACTGGATCTCCAGGAACAAGATCTCCTGATAGTCCTTCATTTCTGGAATTTCTAAAAGCAAATACAGAAGTTTCAGATAAGTTGTGGAAGGATGTAGTTGAAAGAAGAGGCACGCCGCTGACGGATTCGGAAAAAATGTTTGCTGAGATTGGCATACCAATGGGTGGTGGGGCAGGGCCGGGAGAAGAACCAAAATCACCAGAAGATGCCGCCGCGGGAGCAGCCGGTGGGGGCGGGGGAGGAGAACGGCCGCCCGCGCCTCCTGTTTCTCCAACCGGCCCGGAAGGCAGAGGAGAAGGAGAAAAAAGCGATAGAGAAAAAGTGGACGAATATACAAAAGCTTTTATTGAAAATGAGAGAAAGCGGGTTGAAAAAGATATCGCAAGAAAAAAGTTTGACGAGGCAGTAATTGCGGAATATCAAGCAAAGGAAAAGTTAAAACAAGCAGAAGCCAAAAAGGACGCAGCAGTTATAGCAGAAGCAAAAAATGATCTTGCCGGAGCACAACAAAAAAGAGAAGAAGCTGAAAAAGAACTTGGGGAAATAATGGAAGATGAGTTAAGAAGACAGGAAGAAGAAGTATCGAAAGCTCGTGAAGCACCCACCGAAAAAGAAAAAAAAGAAAAAGAAGAAAACGCCGAGATTGTGTTAACTAAAATGATGGAAATGCCAGAAGATATTCCCGATGAAGAGTTTGAGGAATTGGACAGCAACAAGGAATTAACGCCGGAGCAACGAGAAAATGCAAAAAATAAACGGAGAGATAAATGGAAAAAAGACCGCGAAGCTCTTAAAGAACGGATTATAAAAGGACAAGTGGAATCACAAACTTTGAGCCGTGATGTTTTGATTAGAGCTTTTGCGCAGTTGAGCATAGCAACAGATTCAAATACCCAACAGGCGCTTATTGACAAAATAGAACAATACGCAAGGCTTGTAAAAATTAAAGACCCTAAAAAATTTGAGGAAGTTTATAGGCCCAAAATACAGAATATAGACAAATTGCTGGCTGATAAAGATACGGAAGGCGCAAAAGGAATGGCTTTAGAGCTTGCGGATTTGGTTAAAGATGATCTTCCAAGAGAAGGAGGAAGAGAAATAGATGAGTATAGAATTAACAATCTTAATGACCTGGCAGAACTTATTATGGTATCTGCTGAGGACAAATGGAGAAGAGGCGGAGAGTTTCAGCTTATAGAGGTAAAAAATGGTACGGAGGTATTTCATCCAGAGAACTTTTTAGCCTGGGTCAGAAGCAGAGCCCTTTTTTATCACGGATTAAACCCGGATGATCCGATTGACCTTCTTAATCAAATTGGTATCCCCACACTTTACAGATCAATAAATCTTCTTGAAATCCTTTCTACAGAAAAATATTTTATGAAAAAAGAGGTCGTTGCGAAGCAAATAGTGGACGAGTCAACAGGGGTTAGCAAATCTTTTATCCCGCCTCCCTCACCCCAAAGAGAACAAAGTATTCCTCCGGCAAGAAGAGATCTGGAATATGAAGCGCTAAAGGATCAGATACTGTTGGAAACATGGCTTTTTTCTGACAATCACTCAGCTGACGCGGGTTACAGGGCTATTATGGGAAGCGCGCAAAAAGTAGCTGAGAAACAGGTAGAAATGAATTACTGGAACAGATTTACCAAAAAAAGAGCAAGGCTTTTGAGGATGCTAAAGCTTCCTGGAATCCAGGAAACAGAAAAAGGAGAAGCTTTTGACCAGATTATGAAACTAAAACTTGCGCATCCTGGTATTGACACTTCTGACATTGAACAGGAAAAACAGGGGAAAGTAGGAAGAGATATAAGAAGGCTTGTTCTGGGATACAGGTTTTTGCCTGATGAATATATGCTTAAACAGGTTCTAGGAAGAGATAAGGGTATTGCAGACCGTGAGGAAAAAGGAGAAAAAGTAGGTAGGCCGGAGGATGGTATGGATGAATTCTTTGGTGAGATAGTAAGAGAAGTATTTGATAAAGAAATAGAAGCAATAAGGAAAGCAAGAAAAGATAAATATAAAGAAAACTGGCATAGAGAACCTCCAAGTAAAGCGCGACTGGATCCAGATAAAGATAAAAAAGAGTTGGAAGATTTGGAAAAGTTGGAGCCGGATATATTTGGCAGAACAGAAGATCGGGATGCGTTTTTTGAAAAACTCAGAGCAAAAACAGGAGTTGACAGAACAGTTTTTGACGCGCTGATCCAAGACAAGAGAATGTTTGCCCTAAAAGCCTGGAGACATAGATTTGGTAAAGCAGTGGATAATCCAACCGGAACAGACTGGACAAAAGTAGGTGAAGAAGGCAAAGAAAACGCAGAGTTCATTGATCTGAATATTTATGCAGGAGTAAAAGAAGAACTGCCAAAATTCACCACTATTCAGGCTGCCATGAAAGCAGGAGTTAAAAAAGCAGAGGAAGATGCGATAGAAAGAAGGCTTAGAGCTCAGGGTGTTGATATAAATACGCCTGAGGCCCAAAAGAAAATAAGGCAAGTAAAAGAAGACCTTGATTACGCGAACGCGTGGGCTTTTTCTTTTACCTATTGGACCGGAATATCAGCATACAATGAAACAGGCGGTATAGGTTTTGATAAAGATACTGTCAGAATTCATCATAAAGAAAACAGGATCAGGCAGGCTGAAGCAAGAGGAGCATCGGGAGACATAGAAACATTATTTGGAATAAATCAGGTTGGAGTGGACTGGTGGCAGGGGCTTAAAGTAAGAGTGGATGGCCGCAGCGGCTTTGATAAAACTTTGCTTGATGTTCTTATGGGGACAAACGGAGAACTTACGAATGAGGAAAGAGGTATAGATAGAAACGGGAAGGCTACAGGACAAACAAAAGCACCGGAAATTGTAATGGATCTTGATAGTGATATTGACAACTTTGAATTTACTGGAAACGCGCAAAGGCAATTTGCGCTTGAGCATATACATAATGGCCATAAAGTGGCGCTGTTTTTGGAGAAACATGGTTTAAACCTGGCTGAAATAGTAAGGCGTGATATTGTAACCGGATTAATGATTATTGACCAGGCAAAGTTTGATGAACTGGTAAAAGACGGATTGTGGCACGATTTAAGGTACTGTTTTGACCAGCCGAACTTTTTGTGGGATCAGAAAGTAAGGGGTTGGGTAAAAGAAGTAGATGATATTAATGACCCCAGAAACAGAAAATTGAAATTTAAAACCACTACTTTGAGACAACTGCTGTTTGATTCTGATGTAACTTCTTCACAAAAGATAGAATCGGAAAAAGGTAAAGGAATGGGAATGTATGAAAGAATAAGGCCGGACGGAAGTGCTGAATTTAGTAAAACCGATAAGGAAACAAAAGTGGCAAGAGATTTAATGGCCTGGATACTTGCCCAGGAGCTCAAAAACAGAAGAAGGTATCATGCGGGACAAATAAGGTGGGGAACAGAACAACTTGCTCTCATACAAACTGCTTTTTCTGCATGGTCTCTTAAAGTTAAGGAAATTGAAAGAGAGGTAAAAAGATGGAAGATGGTTTCCGTGCAAGATCAAGCGACTGGCAAGTGGAGGATGGAAAAAAAGAAAGTTAAGGAAAAAATCAGGGAGTTTAATCAGGACGCTCCATTTTTCACATGGGAAGAGTTTGATAAAAAAATAGGAACAGTAGGAGAGGCAAGATGGATAGACGCGTTCAAAGAAGAACTTGGTTATGGTATGGCTTCAGCTACAATACTTGGAGGATGGAGATCTGTTAAAAGATTACTCCAAGAAATATTAAGAGGCTCGCTTTAATAATTGAATTATTGCGGTATTTCCTGCGCTTCTCCGAGTAGCCTTGCAATTCTTCCTTGCCATTTACCTCTTTTTACAATTTGTCCTGCGTCATTTTTGTAGTCAGGTCGTCCAACAACAAAAGTTCTTAGCGGACCGGCAGGTTGTCTTGTCTGGTAGTTATATGGTCTTGTGAGCCTGTACCAGCCTCTGTCAATGCCGGCATTTCCTACCGCAGCGCCTGCTCCAATGGAAGCACCTATGGCGGCAATATATTTAAATGTAGGCGCTTTCAAAGTGTCCCTAACCATGGTAACCGCGGCGGGCGTCATAAGAATGATTCCAAGCCCAAGTAACGAGGCAATTATTGCTGGTCCGTCAACGCCACCAACGTTGCCAATAAGAGGAGGCATGAAAAAGTTATTCGTTCCTCCAGCAGTAATTACTCCGTCCATGAGCACTTTTGCAATCAGAAACATTGCTATTGCGGTCGGAAAAACCGATAAGTTTGCTACAACATCTCTTATCCAGCTTCCAAAACCTGATACGCCCGGAAGAATACCCGATATAATCCAGAGAGGCGCAAAGATCACGTCCAGAAAAACAAATACAAATGATTTTATAAGAGCAAACCATAGCCTAATCAATGCTATGAGGAGTGCTATGGAAAAAATAAGGAAGGCAATAAGGCCACCAATTATTCCGGCAGTAAAGGCAGTTGCATCACGCGCGCAGAAAAAAAAGTCAGGAGTTTTAATACTAGGAGGAACAGCTAAAGTTATGCCCCAGCCACTACCTATACATGCAACATATTTGAGTAGTGAGGTTGGAACAATTATGAGAATCTCTGATAATGCTTGGCCAAAAATGCTGGAGCCAAGCGCGGCTTGAATAAAATCCTGCATGACGTGACCTACAGTGAAGGATGCAGTAATAGCCAGCAATAAACCGCCTATATTAAGAGCAGGAGTCTTGATGCCAAAGACTGGCAGGTTAAGAGAGGGCATGCCAAATAGTTGATTAACAAAATCAAGCGGCGTGCCGGTTACAGGAGCCGCGGAATTCTGTAGAGCCGTTCCTATTAAAGGATCAGCTACCGCAAAAATCCTAAGTAAAAAATAAACAGATACCCACATCAGGTCAATAAGATATCCGACAATAGCATAGGAAAAAGTGACCAGAAGTATTCCAATAATTGCCTTGGGTATTTGGTTCTGAATTGTCATGACAGTTCTTGGATCTACCTGAATTCTGAGCATTATTCCAAGGCCGATTATAATAAATATAATGACTAGAATAAGATATGCAATATTTCTCATTGACTGCCATAAAGTCATAACAGGACTTAATTGGATAAAGCCTTGCTGCGCGTAAGCTGGTTTCGCTATTCCAAAATTTTGGAATAGGTACGTGTAATAATCACGTGAGGAGATATTCATATTTGTGGTTGTTTTTCCAATAAGGGAGCTTACAAAACCAATAGCGCCGTATTCGCCTGACACATACCCTATTTTTCCAGTTTTTATATCTACTCCAAGACACCTTCCATTATCCGTAAAACCTATACCTGAAATCTGGCATGAAACAGCGGATAAAACTTCTATGGTTACACTTTGCGCGAATGTATGCAGATTTTGCGGAACATCTGGGTTTGTTTCCGGAACAACCAATTGAGGATTGATAGTATTACTTTGTGCGTATACAGATTCTGCGCTTATAGATAAAGCGATTAGTGAAGCGAGTATAATAAATAAAAAAGCAAAAGGTTTTTTCATTCCCTAATTTAGTATAGGCGCAAGAAAATGTAATTGTCAATATCGTAAAGCGTGGTATGAACTCAGACTTCTTACACTGATTTGTCATCCTGAGGCTAAAAGCCGAAGGATCTATTTCTAAGAAGATTCTTCGCTACACTCAGAATGACAGTTTTTTGTCAGAAGACTGAGCTCATACAAAGCGTGGAAATTAAAAACGCTAAGATTTGCGGTAAACAATAGAAATGTTATCTTTATAAACCTCTTTAAAACCTGAGTCTTTCAGTTGTTTTATTAGGTTTTGATAGCTAAACATTTCATCCTCTTTTAATAGTCTGTTTCCAATAGATTTGAGTTTATAGACTACACTTTTTTTATTGACTATTTTCTCAACCGGTACAATAACTGTATCAATATCATACCTGGTGATAGTACTTCCCAGAGAAACCTTACCCGTGAGTATATCATTGTACTCCATGAAAGCATAAGAGCTTTGATTGCCTGAGTTTAAGTTTTTCCAGGTGGGCATTCTTCCATCCACAAAAAACTTTCTTTGCGGAAGATGCCAAATAAGGTATCCTCCCCAGTTGAACGTGGAGAAAACATTTTTACCCAAGTGCTTGTTATTTAAATACTCTGTTGCCTTCTTAGGATAAAACACATTCTCGGAAAGCTGATAGGATGACTTTAGGGCAAAATAGGCTTGAAGGATAAAAAGAAAGATACCTATTAGAATAAGAACTGAAATTAAAACATCAAATCTTTTAAGAGCAATTTTGGGAAGATCATTCTTAAAGTGCAATATGCCTTTATTGACAATAATTACTGCCAAGATTACCCACAGGGGAGCCTGTTTGATACTCAAAAGACTTGCAACAAGAAGAAAGAGAAAAAGAACAATTTCTATTCTGTTAAAGCGTTTAATATATTTATAGACAATAATAAGTGAGATGGCAATTAAAAAAAGAAGAGAGGGATGAAGCATTGTTACTCCAGGCAGCCATTCAGAAA
>Ga0155147_119_pt2 | contig 8056 bp, 9 predicted proteins | sample RifCSPhighO2_01_FD_106115 | JGI IMG/M metagenome (GOLD analysis project Ga0155147, IMG submission 106115) | Candidatus Levybacteria bacterium RIFCSPHIGHO2_01_FULL_36_15
TGATGCAAAAGATGGGCGAGGATGTAAAAGAAAAAGGAGGAAAGGTGAAAGGCAGAATTGAAGAACGTACTAGAAAAACCAGTAAAAAATGACCAATCCCTCAGAATTTTTTTACTAATGCATCTCTGATTAAGAGTTAAAGAAAGTGTTATAAAGCACAAAAAATTTCCTATTTATTTTTTCTGCAGAACTTGCAATAATATTAAAGCCAAAACATGGATCAAATTTATGTCATCAAGCAGTCGGGGGAAAAGGAATTATTCTCTCAAGATAAAGTTTTAGCCTCCATGCAAAGAGTTGGAGTACCTGAGGCGTTATGGCCGCGTGCTGTGGAGCACATAAAAAAAAATCTTCATCAGGATATAAAGACTAACGAGATTTTTTCTCATATACTGGAATATTTAAAAGACAAGGACAGAAATGCTTCTGTGAAATTTAATCTCAAACAAGCAATTTTTCAGCTTGGTCCGACGGGTTTTCCTTTTGAGCGTTTTATGGAAAGGGTGTTTCAAAATATGGGTTACAAGACCCAAGTTGATTTGATCCTGGAAGGAGAATGTGTTAATCATGAGGTTGATATCTTTCTTGAAAAAGACGGGAAAAAAGGAATAGTTGAAGCAAAATTCCATAACCAGCAGGGTGTAAAAACCGATATACATGTTGCTCTTTACACTTACGCAAGATTTCTTGATCTTAAGGAAAAAAATAATATAAGCGAAATCTGGCTTGTCACAAATACTAAATTAACAGAAGAAGCAATAACTTATTCCAAATGTAAAAACATGGATATTATTGCCTGGAATTATCCTCAAGGGGCAAGTCTTCAAGATTTAGTGGGCAACCCTAAAATGTATCCTATTACCATTTTAAATGAACTTTCAGAGCAGGAAAAACAATTATTCATAGAAAATAATATAATTTTCTGCGACCAGCTTCTTAATAAAGAAAAGTTTAACTTTAACGGAAATTTTATTATCAAAGAAGAAAAACTTAATAGGATAAAAAATAGCGTTAATATGATTTTAAATGGGAATGGAGAGAAAGTTTCAGCCAGTCATGACGAATTTTTTAAGAACCTCAACTAAACTGGGGAATGCTATTTTTAAGTAGGGTATTTTTGATTTTGGGAAAAATTTTACTGATAATACATCATCATTTGGAATAAAATCTTTACCAACAACTTCTCCCTGATATATAGAGCAAATAGTTGCAAGCAAGACATTTTTATAAAGATATGAATCGTAAGTGGATATGAAATATTTAATATTCTCAATTCTTACCCCAAGCTCTTCCTCCAGCTCTCGTGTCATAGATTCCTCAATGGTTTCATTTATATTTAAAAATCCTCCAGGCAAATCCCAAAAGTTTTTTTTGGGAGGATATTTTCTCCTGACAAACAAAATTTCTCTTTTTTTATTTTGCAATATTGCTGCGTTTGTGGGTTTGGGACTAAGATAATGGTGATAGCCGCATTTGGAGCAAATGATTGGACTATCTTTTTTGTTTTTAAATTTCTCTGCGCATATAGTGCAGTAATTAATTCTCTCTAGAACTCTTTTAAGATTGACCATTGGCATTCAGTAATTATAGCATGAAAATTATACTGTATAATTAATAATCATGATCGAAGTTTTTAACTATTTGCTCATTTTTATAACTGTTATGCTTCTAATTATTCTCTCTATGGTTTGGCCGCCTGATAGTCCATGGTCGCCCTGGTGGAGAACAAACAGAAAAACCGCAAAAGCAGCAGGAAGGCTTGCCAAGATAAAACCATCAGATTTTGTGTATGAATTGGGATCGGGAGACGGAATGTTTGTGATTACGGCGGCACGTGATTTTGGTGCAAAAGCGGTTGGAATTGAAATAGATCCGGTGCGAGTTTTCATTTCTAAAATAATGGTGAAGATTTTTGGAGTTGGGAATAAAGTAAAAATCGTAAAAAGCAATTTCTTTGATCAGGATCTGAGACAGGCAACAACTGTTTTTGCCTATCTTGTACCAAGAGCCCTTGAAAGGCTTATGCCAAAGCTTAAAAAAGAACTAAAACCCGGAACAAGATTTATAAGTTATAGATATAAAATAAACTTGCCTCTTGTTGATCAAGATAAAAAAAATGAGCTTTATCTTTATAAAATAGGATAAAATCTTACTTGTTAAGTCTAAGAAAAAACCATCGTAGTTTATCTACTGCTTTATAGAACTGGTAGAGCAGGGGATTTATAACCAAATCATAACTTCCCACAAATTCAACCAGTTTTCCGCCATACCCTTCTTTAAATCTATGGAATCCGTACCATGGATCATTTTTATCCGGATTTGGTCCTAATGCTCCCCACATATCAAAATTTTTTAGATTAAGTTTTTTACCAAATAAAATTGCTTCCCAGGCAATAAGGTTGGATGCCATTGTTTCACGAAATAAATTGCCTGATGCCCCATAAGGGTAATAAAGTGTATTATGAAAAACAAAAAGTACCCAGGAAGTTAAGGTATAAATTTTGTTGTCTTTTTTATATTTTGCGTTAAACAAATGATATGTAAGATTATTTGTATAAAAAGCCTTACTAAGACTTTCCCACAGATTCTTGTGATAATTTCTGGTATGAGCATAAAATTTCTGCCGGTTTGTTGTTTCAAGCATAAGATTAATATAATTTTCAAACCCCTCTTTTGAACTGTCTTCTTCCACCCACACTCCGTGTTTTTTTGCGACTTTAATGTTGTAACGGGTTTTTGGGTGCATATTTTTTAACAATTCTTCTTCTGAAGGCTGAAGATCAAGAACAAAAGTATATTTTGTAAAAAGGGGATGAAAAGAAGGCTTAAGGTTCGAATTTTCAATTTGCAATTTATAATTTTGAGTATTCTGTACGTTTGGTTCCAATTGAATAAAAATACAGTTTTCAGATTTTCCGATACTTGCAAGTTTTTCTAGTATCTCTTTTGTGGGCATTGCTCCTTTTGGCAGATATCCGATATGAAGATTGGTGTAGGGAATTTTATGAATAGTAAGCGTAAATCCGGAAACTATTTTCCCGTTTTTAACAAATCCGCATCTTACAACTTTTACTCCCGTTTTTTTTCTGAACTGTCCCCATTCATAAGACTGCAGCGGATGATGTACCACCTTATTGTAACTTTCTTTGTCTATTTCAATTATATCTATAAAGTTATTTGTTCTCATAAAAATTCAGGTTCATAAGGTTCACACTCTATAAAATTTTCTTCTAAAACTTCTTTTGGCAGTTCTAAAATAAAGCGGCTGATCATATTTGTTGCTCTTTGGCCAAAAAATAATCTTCTTTTTGAACGTGTTAAGAATAATTTTTCTTTTGCCCGCGTTATTCCAACATAACATAATCTTCTTTCTTCCTCAATCTCACTTGTGTCCAGAAGAGCCTGACTGTGAGGAAACATTCCTTCCTCCATTCCTACCATAAAGACTGTTTTGAATTCAAGACCTTTTGCCGCATGCAAAGTCATAAGAATAATCGCGTTAGGCTTTTCTCCTTTTATATTTTTATCCGGCATACTTGCTCTTAGTGAAGCTGGAGGGTATTCCTGTTCAACTAAAGCCACGTTTTCTAAAAACTGGGTAAGATTGGAAAATTCAACAGCAACGGATCTTAGTTCTTTAATGTTTTCCAGTCGCGACTTTTCTTCAGGAATATTTTCGTCATATAAGGAAAGGTACGAAATCTTACTTATTACCTCGTCCATAATTTCCAGAGTAGATTTTGTTTCAGCCAGATTTTGGCTTGTAAATTCTTGAACATAATCCAAAAACATAACTTTTCTTCTTTTGCCTATTTTCTCAATTCTTTTCAAAGCAACTGAATTTTTGGGATTTGAAAGATATGAAAGAAAAGCAAGAACATCTTTAATTTCTTTTCTTTCATAAAACCTTACTCCCCCTACAAGTACATAAGGAATACTGTGATGCAACAGCACCTCTTCAAGTACTCTTGATTGTGCGTTTATTCTGTAAAGTACGGCAAAGTCAGAATATAACAGGTGGGGGTTTCTCATTTTTTCCTCAAGTACTTTTCCTATAATAAATTCAGTTTCCTGCTGTTCGGTTTCTGCTTCAAATATTGTTATATTTTCTCCGCCTTTATTTTGTGTCCATAAAGACAAGACCGGGTGAGTTCTGTTATTTGATATTACCGAAAATGCAGCATCCAGTATTTTTTGGGTAGAGCGGTAATTTTGAGAAAGAGAATAAGTTTTTGCGTTTTTAAAATCTTTTTTAAACTTTTGCAGATTTCTGAAGTCCGCACCTCTAAAACTATAAATGCTTTGAGAAAAATCACCAACAATACAGATGTTTTTGTTTTTTGCGGATAATAATTTTGTTATTTCATACTGAGCACGGTTGGTGTCCTGATATTCATCTACCAATATATAGATGAACCTTTTTTGATAAAAAGATAAAACGTTTTCATTGGTTTTGAAAAGACGTATTGTCTCAAGAAGCAGATCATCAAAATCAAGCGCGTAGTTTTCGCGTAAAAGATTCTGGTATAAAGGATAAATTTTCGCAACTGCTTCCTGGAAAAATCCGCGTGCAAAATTTGCGTAGGTAGAAGATTCTATCATTTCATTTTTTGCCTGGGAAATTGTTGACAAAACGCCTCTTGGCCTTATTTGTTTAGGGGAAATATCAAGAGTATTTTGTGCCTGTTTTACTACATCCAGCTGATCTTGGGTGTCAAAGATAAGAAAGTTGGGAGGTATTCCTATATGTTTCCCATCCCGTCTTAAAATTTTAGCGCAAAGAGCATGAAATGTTCCCACTGTTGGAATATTACTTTTTGAAACCCCAGAACTGTTTTTTTGAAGCAAACCTAATATTCTTTCAAGCATTTCACCGGCTGCTTTGTTGGTGAAAGTAGTTAATAAAATATTTCCCGGATGAACTTTTTGCTCAGTTATTAAATATAAAACTTTATAAACTAAAACTCTCGTTTTACCCGATCCGGCTCCTGCCAGAATCACCATTGGTCCTTCACAGTTGACAACTGCTTCTTTTTGTTCCTTATTAAGTTTTGAGAGAATATTGTTAGACATAGTAACGCAATATATTATACAGGTTTACATAATATTCTTCAGAGGGTTTTAAATGTTTTTTGCGAGGTTTTTTAGTTTTTTGTCAAACGTAAAAAGTTCCGTTTCATCAATTTTCATCTTTGATAAAAGAAAAGCATCAACAAAACTGATAGGTCATTACATATACTATCGTGCCTGAGAATGAAGCGTTTTGTCAAATTTAGAATGCAATGACCGTGTTTTTTTATCTTGACACCCTTTCTTTTTACTGTAATACTAATCATAATGGATAATCCTGACAAAAAAAATCCGGTCCAAGATCAACTCAAAACAAATAATCCAATCGGACAACCTGAAACCACAACCCTTCATCCCCATACAAAAAAATTCTATTTACTTTTGATAATCCTGGGAGTCATCTTCCTGACAAGCATATTTATGGCAGCATTATATTATATCGGATCAAGAATAAGCGTTAATAAACAGAAACAATCGGTTTCTAAATCGGCTAATGTCCAAAAGTCTCCGACTCCTACTTTTGATCAAACTGCAAATTGGAAGATATATAGAGATGATGGATTTAGATTTGAATTCAAATACCCAAATAATTTTACTTATAATAACTGTAGTTATATAGGTTTCGATCTTACTGATTTAGTTAATAATGGTTCAGTTTATTGTGCGGAAATTACCTTCCCTAAAGATGCCTATTCAATTCTTTTATCAGTTAAAAATATCAAAAATATTGATGAGGCAGTAAAAGGTATACCATTATCTTCTGATTATAATCTTTCCAAATTGATTGTTAACAATAATGAATTTACAAAGGTACAAAGAATTTCCAATAATAATCATGGCAATTATGGAGATTCCTATTTTATTCAAGTACCCAAAAGACCTTTCATATTAGAGTTTTATTTAGTCCGTCCCAGTAGAACACTAACATCAAACATTACCATAAACTATCAGGAAATTCTTGACCAAATCCTCTCCACTTTTAAATTTTTGAATCAAGATAAAACAGATTTGAAAAGTTTAATTGCATATCAGATACCAACAGGCTGGAAGGAAAAAATAATTCCACCAGCGTTTACTGCAGATAGCGAACATATAGTTTTAGAGTCACCTGATTTTGGACCTCCTCGATCAGGAACGCTTCCTTCCGGCATGGTTATTGAGATTACAAAAAAAACTTCTGAGAATCCAGATCAAGTATTTTATAACTCTTTACACCCCACGCCGTTTCCTAGCGGCTACCAGTCAAATGGGCATGAATATGACAATCAAAATTTCAAAGAACTAACTATTAATGGATACAAATCCTTATCGTTTTTTTACACTTTTGAATCTGATATCCATTATTATTGGATTATTAATAAAAAAGATATCTGGATTATTAGGATTAGTCCCAGTGAAAATACTCGATTAGAATATAAGACAATTATCAATAATTTCCTAAATTCGATTAGTTTTAGATATTAATTTGCAACTGAATGGGCTTGGTCTTCCTAGATATTCCTTTTTGAATTTATTTTCCAATTTGTTGAGAATATTCGATTGGGGCATTGATTAATAGTCTTTCAGCGGGAGTACTTTAATATCCGGAATTTTTCTTTGATCTTTAATATTTTCCGTAATTAGTGTTGCGTTGTATCGTTTAGCAAGAGTCAAAAAAGTCGCATCGTAGTAAGTAATATCTAGTTTATGGGCTAATGTATAAGTCTTTTTTGCTTGTTGCTCTGATTCAGTTATAAAAGTAACCGGTAATGAGTAAGCTGTTCCTAACAAGATATATGCTTGATTGGGCATCAGTTTTTTTCCTTTAAGTAAAACATTACCGATTTCATATTTAATTAATTCGGGAACAAGGATTTCTGATTGACCAGCTTTAACTTCCTGAAGAATCTTGTCTGCCTTATCCAGGCTTTGCTCATTATTTTTGTTGAGCCATTTGATGAAAACGGAAGTATCTATCACTAAAGTATTCATTAGTGAGATCGGCGGTCCTGCTTCAAAAACTCTACTGTATTAACATTACCTTTACCTTTAACAGCTCTAGATTTTCTAATGTTTTTCCAAATTTTATCCCAGTCAATCTGTTTTTGATGAGGAGTAATAACAATCTCATCAGGTTTTATTATAGAAATTGAAACTGCCGACATGGGAGTAATCCAATCTGCAACTTTTCTGATGGAGTCAGGAATAGTTAACTGACCTCTGTTTCTGATAATACCAACTGCTTTCATAAATTCATATTATCAGAAAATCAGAATATAGTCAAGCCAACTTGACAATTCTATATTTATACTCAATACTAAAAACAATGGATAATCCTGATAAAGAAAGCATTGCTAAAGACCAACCCAAAACAGAGAATCCGGTTGAAAATTCTGCAGCTTCAAGCATTCATCCCCACACCCAAAAATTCTATATGCTCTTAATAATACTGGGAGTAATCTTCCTGGCAAGCATATTCCTAGCAGGATTATATTTTATCGGTTCAAGAACAACTGTTAATCAACAGAAACAAACAGCTAACAAAGTCTCTCCTACGCCTGATCTAAACCGTGAACCGACTGGTTCTACCACAACCGCAAATTGGAAAACATATAATGGCGACACTTTTTCATTTAAATATCCCTCTAAATGGATAGAAGAAACAAGTAGCTTAGAAAAATCTGACTCGAATAATATCGAAGTGATAGGACTGAGAATTAATACTTCAGTGTTCGGAGTAAGATATAAAAACATTAGTTTTGAAAAAAGTATTTCATCAAATTCCAATATTAAATATAAACCTATTATTATAGGAGGCAATGAGGCGTTTTTTTACGAAGTTAAGGGTGATACTAACGGACCATTGCCCGAAGGTTATTCGATTATAACAATAATAGTAAAAGGTGTAAGAGATACTAGTTATTCAATATTTTTTAACGGGGATCGAAAAGAATTTCCAGATTCTTTAATTGACCAAATCCTCTCAACTTTTAAATTCCTGGATTGA
>Ga0155147_116_pt1 | contig 7915 bp, 8 predicted proteins | sample RifCSPhighO2_01_FD_106115 | JGI IMG/M metagenome (GOLD analysis project Ga0155147, IMG submission 106115) | Candidatus Levybacteria bacterium RIFCSPHIGHO2_01_FULL_36_15
CTGGTTGCTACGCCTTCTTTCCCTTTTTCGCTAATTGCTGATACCCATGTTGTTCCCCCGAAAGATCCGGCAAGAACGCGTTTTCCAACGGGAACCCTTGAGAGCTGTTCGCCTGTAATTGGCTCAACAGGACTGGGTATAGCCTGAACGCCCCCATCTGTTTTGTGAGATTATCCTTCTTTTCTTGATATTCCCGTTCTGACTGCTTGCGTAAGCTTATCGTAAGCCTCTTGTAGCTCCAAGTAGTTATATTCTCTAAGTCCTATATTTCTTAATGCCTCAAATGCTTCAAATGCTTCAACTTTTCTATCGCTGACTTGCGATCTTTCCTCTACCTCTAAACTCCTTAACATAGTTTTGTATTATAAAGAAATTTTATTGCACGGCTTGACATTTACCTGACAAAACCTGGACATATTGGCTCAAAATAAACGCTCTAAATTGATGGGAATTATCTTTGCAATCTTTTGAGTGGACAGAATAATTTAATACTTATATAATACGATTGTGTAATGAAAGGTAAAAATACTGAAATGGACTCAAGAATATCTAACAGGCAACTTGCCACATTCTATATAGTCCGCCACGGACAAACTGAATGGAATAAAAATGGCTTAATGTTAAGCTTTACAGATATTCCTTTGAATTCAAATGGAGAATTGCAGGCTAAAGAGTTGGCAAAAAAATTAAAGTGCATACATTATGATGCTGTCATTTCATCCGACATGAGCCGCGCCAGGCAAACAGCAGAGATAATCGCTCTGGAAAGAAAACTTATGGTCAAAACTTATGAAGCTTTAAGAGAAAGAAGTTTCGGTAAATTTGAAGGAAACAACAGAAAAGAATATTTAAAGTTACTTAAAGATTTTGCTCATCTAAGCGATGAGGAAAAGTTCAAGCATACAGGCGGCGGTTTAATGGAAAGCTTAGATCAGGCTACTTCCCGTTTCTTGATCTTACTCAGAGAAGTTGCCGTAGCATTTGCCGGAAAAACAGTATTGGTTGTATCACACGGAAGTGTCATGCGCGGTTTATTAATACGCCTCGGATTCGACACTTTGAAGAACCTGCCAAGCGGATGCGTATTGAATACCGCCTATATAAAATTGGAAAGTGACGGTGTAGATTTTTTTATTAAAGAAACATACGGAATAAACAAAGACTGAAATAATTCCTGTTAGTAAAGAGCGGAAAACTGCAAAACAAGTTTGCATACTTGAATTTACACGTGTTAAAATTATAGCTACTATGCCCTCAAAGACTTCAACAAATAGGAGTAATTTACAGGGAGAATTTGTTCTTGGTAAAAAAGATCAAACTGCAACCACTGTCAATAATCAGCAGAATGTGTCGGAAAAAAATCAAACCAGCGAACAAAATCATACTAATACTTATAATATAAAGGCCGGCCTCACACCCGGCGCTTTCACAACCCTCATGGCTTATCCTCAAGCGGTAAACTTTGAAAATCAGGAAGAAGATGAGATCATAATACTTCTTGTAAGACGCGATTTTGTAACAAATTTTATCTGGATTGCAGAAACTATTCTTCTTGCGCTTTTACCAATTCTTATTCTTCCGGTTTTGCGAATTGGATTTCCTTTTTTAAATCTGTCACCGCTTACCCAAATCTATTTTACAATTTTTTATTATTTGATAGTTTTTGAGTTTATAATTATTAACTTTGCAATTTGGTATTTTAACGTAAGTCTTGTCACTAATAAAAGAGTTGTAGATGTTGATGTTACTGGAATACTTTTTAGAATGGTTTCTGAAACAAAACTTGAATTAATTCAAGATGTGAGTTACACTCAAGTTGGGGTAATAAGATCAATTTTTAACTATGGGGATGTATTTATCCAAACTGCAGCCGAGATTGCAAATTTTGAGTTCCATGCGGCTCCGGAACCTGAAAAAATAATGCGAGTCTTAGGAGATCTAATAGGAAAACCAAAACATGGAACTAAATAATTATTATTTAGCAACGTTTTTAGAAATATTGTCAAATCAAAACTTATTGGCTAAGTTATTTTTAATCATGTCAATATCAATGTTTTTGATTTTTACAATAGTTGTGTCAAGGCAAATAATTGTCATGAATAAGCTGGTTAATGAAATAAATTTTTCGCCTATATTTAAATTTTTTGCGTATCTGAGTATTATTTTATCAGCTTTACTTCTAGTATCAGTTGTGTTGAAATCATGAAAGACAATATTCTGTTATCAAAAATTGTAGCCAACTCCAGCATAACTTGCTGGGCTCAAGCCTATTCCACTCTCAATCTTTACGTTGTGATAAGTCTTGAAAAAGAAAGCTCCGAGGAAAGCATTGCATCTTATGGAAAAATAATACTTGAAAAAATACAAAGAGAATTTTTTGCTCTTGAGGAGAAAAACCTTAAAAACGTAAAAAGCGCTGTTACAAAAACTGTTGAGGGCATAAACGCTGATACTTCCTACTCAATTGTCCTTGCCACCATAATAAATAACACTCTCTATATTGTTACAGCAGGAGAGGGGGCTGTGGCTTTGAAAAGGAAAGGGAAAATTGGAATTGTTGCCCAAGGATCTAAAATGCAAATCTTGTCTTTTTCAGGCAATTTAGAAAATAGCGATATTTTAATAATTGAAACGCATGGGTTCTTTAAAAAAATACCTCATGCCAGACTTTCGGAACTAACAGACAATCTTCGGACACTTGAAATATCAGAAAATCTTGCCCCCATAATTCACGGGGGGTCGATAGGAAATGAGGCAGCTATTGTTTTGGAGTACCAAAAAACTACCAGTTTTGAAACACGGCAAGATTCCCTTGAATCAGAAAGTTTTCAGAAGACTTCGCCAGAAGTTCAGTTGCGAAAAATTGCCTTCCCAAAGATAAGTTTTCCAAAAATAAATATTCAAAGCTTGGAAAAAATTTTTAGGCTTGCGGTCTTTAAAAGAAAAACTGTTATTGTTACGGCCATTGTTGTTTTATCTCTTCTTTTCATCGTAGGAATAGCTTTTGAGAGAACAAAACAGGAGCAGAAGAAAAACGCAGTATTTCTGGAAAGCGTCTTAAGCCCTGCTCAGAATAAATACAATGACGGCGTTGCGCTTTTAAATGTCAATAAAAACCTTGCTGAAGATAATCTGCAGTCCGCAAAACAACTACTAGAAGCATCAAAAGCAAAGTTTAAGGAAGGATCTGTGGAAAGTCAAAAAATTGAAGGACTGCTTTTGCAAATAAACGAAAAACTAAATGGAATAAGAACAACATCCGTAAAGGATCAAAAATTAGTTTTTGATGTTAAAAGTTCAAGCAAAATCAAGCAAATAGAACAAATCAACATAAAGGGCGGAGATTTATCAATAATTGACAGCAACGCAAACTTGATCATAGCCTCAAAAGATGACGGCAAGATCGGAAAAGAAATTGCACTTGATGCTGAAAATTCAAAAAAGATTACTGGAGACGACAACTATATTTTTGTACTAACTGACAGCACCGTCCATAGAATAGACAGACAAAATAAGACTGATAAAAAAATTATAGACTTGACTGGAAATTCGGGTTACGGCGGAATGGATACTTTTTTGGGAAATGTATATGTTTTAAATAACAAGACTGTTGAAAAATATACTGATCCAAACTTCAAACAATCATCATATCTTATAAATGAGGTAAGTCTTGATAATCCGGTGAGCCTGTCAATCGACGGCTCTGTCTGGATACTTGAGGCAAGCGGAAAAATAAGAAAGTTTACAAAAGGCGCGGAAGAAACTTTTTCCATAATGGGACTCACAAAGAAAATAGGGAAAAACTCTATAATTTATACAGATATAGATTTTGGGAGTATCTATGTATTAGACAAAGATAATCAAGCGATCATTTCTATAGACAAAAAAGGTCAGTATCAAAATCAGTGGGACCTTCGGAGTATGGGCAAAATAAATAGTTTTTGCGTTGATGAGAAAAACAAAAAAATCTTTGTCTCAACTACTACTCAAGTTTTTTCTTTCAGCTTCTGATCTCTATAATTAAAACTGTAATCCTATAATAAAAGGTTATACCCAAGTTATCCACATTTTTAGTCAACTTCAACTGGAACCCTATAGTACAACAGGTTCTGTTCTTATCTTTTCTATAGCCAGTAAAACCTCTTTTTCTGTTTCTTTGCTAAAAACAACCTTATTATGGCCTTTAACATTTACGGTAATATTATCTGCACCATCAAGATAGTTGCCGTTTTTTGACAATATATAATTGTCAAAAACAGGACTTATGGAAATAATATTTCGGTTGACCTTGCTGTACTTTCCTAAATCTTTTATTACTTGACTACCCGGACTAAGTTCTTTGAAAGACTTTACAGGAAGCATTTTTGCCAACTCAGATCCTCTATAAGGAGTTGCTACAGAGACCATCCCTAAAACACGATTGTTTTTATTATAGTGAACAAGATAATACTTTCCTACCAAACCTCCTTTACTATGAGCAACAATTATAGAGTTTTTAATATTTTTTTCCTCTATAAGTTCCTTGACAATTTTTGCAGATGCTGGAATATCTAAAAGGTTCAGTCCAAGCTTGGGTACTATATATACCTGATGCCCGGCAAGAGAAATACGATCTCCAAGTTTCTTTAAGTACGCCCAACCTGCAGTAATACCAGGAATAATAATTATAGAAACTTTGCTTTTTTTTGTATATTCAAGATAATGCTTGGGTGGTGTCCTAAAAATAAACATTGACACTCTTCCTCTTAACGCATAAAGATTGTCAATAATCCAGTATTTAATATTTTTCATTTTATCAATCTTAAATGTTAAACTCCATTATTGCCAAAACCAGTCTTAAAATCAAGCTAATAATATCCAGCTTTTAAATTTTGCTTCAATAAGCTAAAATTACCTCAGTATGAAGATATTTAATAAAAACGCTCCATCCTCTTACGCAATAATAGAGAAAATTGAATCCGGAATTGTGCTTTTGGGATCGGAAGTAAAAGCAATCAAAGAAGGACACGCGGACCTAAGTGGGTCTTATGTTAAGATACTAGGCTCAGAAGCATACCTGGTGAATGCTAAAGTCTTTCCTTATAAATACGCACGTGCAGAGGGATACCAGGAAGACAGAACCCGAAAACTGCTGCTTCACAAAAAAGAGATACTTGTGCTGAAAGGAAGGCTTACTCAAGCTAATTACACCATAATACCCTTGTCTATATACATTCACAATGGTATTATTAAGCTGGAATTGGCCTTGGCCCGAGGCAGAAAAACCTATGAAAAAAAGAGGGTACTTAAAGAGCGTGACCTACAACGGGAAGCTGAACAGGATTTGAAAAACATGGGCAAAATGTGATATAATTACGCTCAATTGGGGATGCATTGCATCGACAAGGATCGCACTTTTAAAATTGCAAGCCGACTTTGAACAATAGTCGTAAAACAGGCTCAAAAATTAAATGCTGACGAAGATAATTCGGACAGTGGTCTAGCAGTTTACCCAGGGCTTGGCGTAAGACCCAATTTTGCCTTTGCGTAATCTGCAAAGCCTGTTCATATCATCTTTTCTCAACGGGATGATATGGGCAAAAAACAGTTGAGAAAAAAGTGAAAAGAGATGGTTTGGCTTTTTACTTTAAAATAAAACCTTGACCTTATTAATTTTGTCAGTTAAGAACAATAAGGCGACAAAATTAACTGACTAAGCTTGTAGAAGTTTTAAGAATGTTTTCTTTGGACGCCGAGTCATACTCGGCCATCTCCACATAGTTACAGTTCTCTGGCGAAAGTTACGCCCCACACTAAATTCGCTCCCTGCTTTTTAAGCATTCTTGCGCATTCGTTAAGAGTAGAACAGGTAGTTATAACATCATCTATCAGAAGAATAGGTTTTTGCGTAATTTTTAGAGCTAAATTTCTGTTTACCACAAAAGCGTCTTTAATATTTTTGCGCCTTTGGTCTTTGTTTAAATCAAATTGAGGCTTCGTATCCTTAACTCTTATTAAAGCGTCATCTAAAAACTGGAGAGAGAATTTCTCAGCAATGATTTTAGCGATTAAAGCCGCATGGTTGTATCCCCTTGTTCTTTCCTTAATTTTATAAAGAGGAACAGGCACAACAATAGGATTCAATTCCAGAATTTTTGAAAAAATTTCATCCTGGACAAGCGCTTCATACAAAAGCTTGGCAATAATTTTTTTTAAGTCGGCTATATATGGCTTGTATTTAAATTCGTGAATAAGTCTTCTTACTACTCCTTTGTAAATAACTCCGCAGGTTAATCCGTCAAGATGACTTGCTGATTTACAAAAAGAGTGTGTTGAGGAATCTATGGAATTTTTATTGCAAACAGGGCAAATGGAATTGGGACTGAAAGAAATTGTTGAAAAACATTCCGGGCATATGTAGCTGCCTAACTTTTTGCAGTTGACACACTTTTTTGAAAAAAGGACATCCGTAATGAAATTAATCATGCTACAGGTATAATTATTAACCAATTTTTCCAAATTTCAAGTGGCATTTTTCTTTGTTAAATCAATCTTTTCTAATAACCTAAGCTAGCATTCATAATTTGCGGACGCGTTACATTCCGGACAAGTAATTTTTCCGTCTGCTATTCTTGCCTTCACGTTTTCCGCACCGCAAACACGGCACTTGCATTTAATAATTCTTGCCTCAGAAATATTATTAATTTCCTGACTTGTCTCCTTCTTTCCAAAATCCGCAACGCTGAAAGGTCCAGCTGGTCTTGTTAATACCTTATTGCTTGCAGAAGAAGAGTTACTCAGTAAAAAACCGCCTGAGCTTCCGCAACCCGTATTAACTCTTCTCACGGGCTTGCTTCCTAAAAGATACATTTGTTCGCGTGTTAAAACCTGAGCCGCAAAAGTGGAAGGATGAATTTCTACTCTGTATTCTTTTTGCGCTTTTACTGTGCCAATAGAAACCTCATGCTTCTTTTTTATTCTATCAGCAATCTCGTCTGCTCGATTTAATATTGCGTTTAGAATTAAAAGTTGGCTTTTTTCATCTTTCGGATTTTCCGCTAATGCTTTTGTGTATTCTGTAGTTAGCTGAGAACATCCGACTACAATAAATTGGAAATCATCTTCCGTCATGTAGTCATGATCTTTGTGAAAATGTTTGTGAATTCTATCCTCAAGAACAAACTTGGAATTTGGATCTAGTTTCATAGGATTTGATAAAAAATAAACATCATCTGCTATATCCGGAATTTTCAAATCAGGTTTTATTTCTTTTAGTTTTTCAACGTATTCTTTATTGGTAAGCGAAGAACTGTATCTTACGGCTTTAATATACTTGCCCTTCTCATCCGCGCAAAGTGCAAAAACGTCATAAAAATTATGTTCGTAATCCGATCCTTTTTGTCCGGGAGATGAAACAGACACAACCGTTGTATCAACTTGCGTATCTTTATCACACAGAATTTTCTCTGTCTCAATAAACCCGTCAACTTCCGCACTTTCACGCGTATGGTCAACCGAATTACCACGCAGTTTTCTATAGTCTCTGCCTCTTTTTAAAACATCAAGAAACGGTTCGTCCGAGTTTTCTCCAAAAATTTGACCATCTCTTATCTCATATCTTGTTACGCTTAACCTGGTATTAAAACGTTCCCCAAGTAAAGTCTCAAGTTGACGTCTCGTGCGCACATCAAGCGCTTCTCGCGCTTCTTTATATTCTTCCGGATGAATATCTTTAAAGCTATCAAGCGTCAAATACTCCTGTCTGTCAAATTCGGGCCTGTATGCAAGATTATCCTTTTTACCCGATAGAAAATTACCTTCTTTTACAAAATTATTCCGGGCAAGTATAAGAGTATTTTTTATGCTTTGTCTTACCATGAAATTTTGTGGTAAAACATTTGCTGTATCTATTTGTTCAACTCCCATAAAAAAACTG
>Ga0155147_133_pt1 | contig 6272 bp, 6 predicted proteins | sample RifCSPhighO2_01_FD_106115 | JGI IMG/M metagenome (GOLD analysis project Ga0155147, IMG submission 106115) | Candidatus Levybacteria bacterium RIFCSPHIGHO2_01_FULL_36_15
TAAAACCATCAACAAACCGATTTATGTATTCCGTGAGAGCAATTTCGGCAAGATCGCCGTGCGTTTTGTTTCCGATAATTCTCATTGAAAAAACATTGCCCAAAACACTAAAAATCATCGGCTCTTTCCCGCTGGAACTTTCTACAAACTTTTTTAGAAATTTATCAAATGATGACATAATTAAAAATCGCTAAAAAAATCGGGCAACTTTAAACCGAGTGCTTTTGCCACTTTTTCTATGTTTTGCAAGGTTATATTTTTTTCTGCTCTCTCAATCATTCCTATGTAAGTTCTATGAACGCCGGCTTTAGCGGCTAACCCTTCCTGTGATAATCCCAATTTAGCACGCTCTTTTCTAACTTTGTTTCCAAATTTTATTAAAATTTCTCTTTTCATACTTGATAATTTTAGTATACACTTCTTGCTAATTTTAGTTCTACATACTATAGTTAGCATAGGGAGTTCCTTATTGTTGCCCGCGTATGGGCGGGCGGGACAAACACAACTTCCTTTCTGGCGGCGCATTTCGCAAAGCGAAATACGAAAAATTGCGGCGGCGAAAAAAGAAGTGGCGAAAGCGAGGGCGGGCAAAAATTCCTTCCCCCCCCAACCCCCTTCCTTTTTGCCCGCCCGAGCGTCAGGTTTCGTTCCTGCCGCGCGAAGCGCGGCAATCAAAATTCGCAGTCCGGATTTTCTTCAAAAAAAGTTCGGATTTTAACCAAAAGGCACCGCCATCACAAAAACAACGTCCCAATTTGGGACGTTGTTTTTGCATTGGCGGGCACGATCTCCGCAACTTTGAACCAAGAAAGCGGCTCAAATTCGAGGATATTGATAAAAGTATACAGGAATTAAGGGCTATCTACAAAGTTCATCCCGAGTGGTTCGAGGTGCCAAAACCAAAATCCGATAAGGGTAAAAATGAGGTTGATTATTCTATTTAGCAATACAAGGACTCATTCAAACTGTAATTTCTTTTCCCTAGGTAATTCATAAATTTCTCTGAAAGAATTCTTCCCTGAAGCTGGGTTTCTTTTGTTATCTCCCTTAAAAAGGACATATCCGACACATTGACTGCCGATCTGTACTGTACAGTTCCAGTTTCAGAAATTCTTAAAATATTTGCATCTAGCAACTTGTGGTGATTCTGACAAAGCCAGAGGCCGTTCTCGCCGTCCAATGCACAGGCCAATTTCTCATCCTGTGATAAGCTGCTATCTTTTTTTATATCAGATACTGGCCAAATGTGAGCACCTTGGATGATTTGTGGTATTTCGCACCCACAAAAAGCACATTTTTTATCACCAAGTCTTTCAAGAAGATTATATACATACTCTATAGAGCGCAAACTATCGTTTTCTTCAAAATCAATTTTTTCGATGGCTCGATCAGAGGTGTATATTTCCACCTTACCTAGTGATTCGATAGCCTCTCTAGCTTTTTCTGGTAATTCAGTTAGGCCACCTTCGCCAATCTGAAACAGCTGAATTCTTGAAGTGGCAATCTCTGATAAAGCTAAGCAAAGAATAGTTGTTTCGTACTTGTTGGCACCGTACGTCTTTCCAAAGATCTGTAACTCATTGTTAGAACCTCTTGTAACATAGGTAGATTTATTACCTTTGTTTTTGCTTCGAATTTGCTCTTTGTTAGCAATAATGTCTGCCACTGTTGTAAAAGGATGTACTGGCTGTTCTAAATATTCTCCCTCATTTAAAAACCTTATTTTTGCGGTTTTCATTAGGCGATACATAAATATGAAATAAGGCGTCTCATAGTTTCCAATAATTGAAGGATGGAAATAAAAAGAAATCTCTTTATTTGGATTTTCTTCGAGAATGTATCTAGCAAGTGCGCTTGGAAAACTTTGAAAACTCGAGTTTCTACTTCTTATATCTGTTTCTGAAATAGATATGTAATTTTTCTTGCCCTCATAGTCAAGCTCAACAAGTCTTCCTATGTTATAACCAGTATCATCAAAGTCGCATGTATAATCTGAACGACCTGTGACCTTTAGACTTATATCAGCAAGTATTTCGGGGGTTAATAAATCACGATACGAAGTATCTTTCTTTTGGAACTTATTTTTAATTACAAAATGTGGTTTTGCCATCTTAGTCGTAATTCATTATAAGCACTTCGTCTCTTTGATTACCATTTTTTTTATCAATATTTACCAAACGATAATTGTTCAATTTAACCCAATTTTTAAACTCTGTATTCGTTTTCCCATTATGCTCAACAATATATGAAATCATAAAAGGTATGGACTTTTTGTTTAGTGAATCTGCAAATGTAAACAAATTTATCTCATCAGTAAGCCCCCAACCATTAAAGCCCCTTTTACCGTCATTGTATGATCCGGTAGTGAGGCGATAAGGAGGATCCATGTATACAAACGAATCTTTCTTTATTTTATCCAAAAAATGCGAATATTCAAAACTACTGAAAGAAATATTTTTCTCTTTTATCACTCTTGCAAAACTCATTTTTTTCTCAAGAACCTTATCATTGAACCACCTCATACCAACCGGATTGTTAAAATCGTGGTTACCATTGAAACGAATTTGCTGATTAAACCCGTATAGAATAATTGTATACAGAAATCTCGGATCTCTTTTTTCAAATGGTAAGGAATTATAATGATTTCTTGCCTTCAGATAGCTCGTTGCATCTTCCATCTTAAGGCCATACTTTTTAATTATTTTCTTAACATAAAGAAGGTATTGGTATGTATCATGTATTCTGAAGGACTCTACTAAGTCTTTAACGAAATGATTGATATCGTTGTAAATAATTTTATTTGCGTTGGAATTTATTCCAACGTTAAAACCACCACCAAAAATATCAAAGAATGTACCAATATTTTTTGGTAGATATTTTTTGATTTCCTGTATGATTTGAGCCTTGCTCCCGATGTAGTTTAATGGAGATTCGTAATGAATCTCAGAAGCATCTTTTCTTTCTATAAAAAATAGGTACTCAAAGTGTTCTCTTTTGCCTCTTGATTTGAAATTTGTATATTTATTATATGAAATTTTTTTGCACTTGTAAGTACCATCCTTTCCGTAACGTTTCAAACTAGCTTCTATAAAGCTTTTCGACATAAAACCATCGGTACTGTAACTAAAAATTATATACTTAGCTTTTGTTTTACCTATGATTTGGTCAAATAATATATGTGCTTTATACATCTTAGACCAATCTGATCTCATTGGGGTCGTTGGCCTTGACCCAGTAATACTACTTACACTTGGGTTGTCATTTAGTACTAGAGTTTCGAGCAAATGATATTGTGTACCATATTGGTTTTGAGTGTATGGCGGGTCGAGATATAGAACATCACAATCAACTTCACCAATTATTTTTTCTATCTTATCGTTGTAAGACTTAAGTTTTAAATGTTTGGTATTCTTTGATACTACTCTCTGGAAAGTTATCGGTTTCTTCGAACGAGGATCCCAGTGCTTCAAGAAAGCTCCATAAACACCTGCAGTGTTGGAGACAAAAGATATGGATTCAATAAGACTCGCCAATAAATATGAGTGCTCGTCTTCATTTATTAAATGGCCCTGCTTCCATTTTTCAATTGAGTCTCTAAAATAATCTATTCTACTTGCATTTTCGGATGAGAAATACATTCTTTTTGAGCCACCCGGTGAATAAGTCTTATAAAAAACCCCTTTCTTGCTTTGTTTACTTGAGTTTAAAAATTCAAAAGGATCAAAACCAAGCTTTTTAAATTCACATGTTTCTGCTGTTATTCTTCCTCTTGTGTAAATAACACACCAGCTAAGCAAATCATTTATCACCAGATCAAAAGAGTCTTTCAGCGAATCGGCAACAGCTCCAGTGCCACAAAAAGCGTCAAATAATTTTAACTTTTTATTTAAAAGTCCCTCTTCTTTTAAGAGGTCTTTTATTTCATTTACAATTGGCTCTTTGTTTCCAATAAATCTCATAGTTTTAATATCTCGCGCATCATTTTGTGCTCGTATTCTTTAAAAAACGCTCAAACTCATCTTTTGGTATACGAAACTCTTTGCCAATCTTGTGTGCCTTAAGTCTTCCGGCCTTGATATACCGATAAATGGTCATGATATTGACCTCGAGTTTATCTGCGAGATCTTCTGCTCGGTAAAATTCCTTATCGCTCATGAGATAATTATAGTTTACAATGCTTTACAATACAACTGGAGAGGAATAGAATGTGAATATTAAAGCTATGGGACGAGTCTTATTAAAGAAAATAATTATCCGAAATCTAGGCCCCATCAAAGAAGATGGGGTAATTCTTGATCCGCTTACTTACTTCGTAGGTCGCAACAATGCGGGCAAATCTCACTACTTGAAGGCGATCGAAACTTTGTTAGCAACAAAGACTCCGACAAAGACAGACATGGCGATTCTGCAAAACGATAAATCGCAACCTGTTTATATTGAGGGTCATTTCAGCGGTGTCGGAGATTTCACTTCGTTAGTTTCTGTAAGTAATCACAAAAAAGCAATCGAAGATTCCATGACTGACGGGGTACTAAAAGTTGTAAGGGTTCTTGACCCTAACAACGAAGATAGTACTGTTTTTGGAGTATTAAAAAGTGACGGTACAGTTCATAACGCTACAGGTTTCCCAACCAACCTCCTCAAGATATTACCTGATCCGATTTCAATTGTTGCGACTGCAGATACTCTCGACGAGCTGAAGAGTAAGGAAAATACCGCCCTGAGTAAGTTAAAGAAGGAGGTACTTATAACTTTTCTAAGTACCTTAAAAGAAAAGACTCAAACCGCACTTTCGGGCTTGAATGATTTTTTACATAGTGCCGATGAGGGACTACGCTCCCCAGAACTTACACAATTGGAGCGCAACCTTCGAACTGAATTTGAAGGTGAGTTTTCAGATGTCATTCCTTCGATTGAATTTCAACTTCCGGATGAAGAAGTTATTACCAAGGAGATGAAGATCTTTTTAGATGATGGGCATAAATCTGAGATCGAACAGAAGGGTCATGGACTGCAGAGAGCGATGCTTTTGGCACTTTTTCGTTTGTTGGCAAAACATGGTCAGCGATACCAGTCCCGACCAACACCTATATTCCTGATTGGTGAATTCGAAACATTTTTGCATCCATTTGCGCAAAAACAATTAGCGGCAGTGTTGAATACGCTTGTAGATAAGTATCAGATAGTAACAACAACGCATTCGCCATTCATCATCTCTCCGGAGGTTATTAATGGATATAGAAAAGTAAGAAAGATACCCGAGGTAGGAACAAAAGCGGCCAACCCACCAGAGAGCGGTATTGATTTCACGCTAGTAAAACGCAATCTTGAGCGACGTGGAAACTTAGAGGGTTTATTTGCAGACAGGATAATTTTGATCGAAGGTGACCATGATGAAAATTTCTTTAATAAATTACTGTCTGTATTTCAAATCATATTACCTCCAAAACAATTCACACTTTTTGTTAAAGCCGGTGGCAAGGAGGAGCTAAGGCAAACAAGAAAGTTTTACACACAAATGAATTTTGATGACGTGGTAATTATTGCCGACCTTGATTGCTTGTTCAGCAGAGATGCAAAAAACCTGATGAAAGAAATTGGAATGGACGAAAACATCCCTCAATCATTACGAACACATATTGAATGGACGGAACAGGGAGACCCTTCCCTAAAATACGTTATTGAAAAAATCGCTGAAAAGGGAGAGTCTGCAGGGTTTGAAAAACTGATAACAGATTTGGAAGCAAAACGAGTTTTTGTATTTCGCAAAGGATCGCCCGAAATGTACTATGCAAATAACATTGGCAAAAAGGATGGTTGGGCAGAAATAAATACAGAAGCAGACCTTCTTGAACCAGCTTACCTCAAGGAAATGATGGATAAAGCTTTGTCGTGCCAAAACCACACCTAAATCCAAGAGTTCGAACTTGGACATCTGGCGGGCCCGATGGGATTCCCTTCGGTAGACTCAGGGCAAGTCATCCCACCCTGCCTAATGCTTCGACAAGCTCAGTACAAACATTATAACCCAACTTTCCATCTATCAACATTTGCTTCTTTGCGTGCGACCATCCTTTGAGCTGTTTCTCGCGGAGTACAGCACGATGTTTGTTCGGCCATTGCTCGCAATAAACGAATTTAATATCAGAAAACTTTTTAGTAAAAAATGACTTGCCGGTTTTGTGTTCGGATAATCGCGTTGTCGGATTGTCACTTATGCCAACGTAAAAAGTTTTCTGATCGCAAAGAAGCATATAGACATGCCATGTATA
>Ga0155147_141_pt1 | contig 5850 bp, 3 predicted proteins | sample RifCSPhighO2_01_FD_106115 | JGI IMG/M metagenome (GOLD analysis project Ga0155147, IMG submission 106115) | Candidatus Levybacteria bacterium RIFCSPHIGHO2_01_FULL_36_15
ATAGGCAAGAGCATAAGTTACATCACTTAGCCATTCATACTCAATCCACTTATAGCTTGGCATACTGTAGGAAAACGGATCTGTTTTGGGAATGCCACTTTTTAAAATATATTTTCCCGTTGTCAAGTGCCAGCCAAAATCCGGATCAAGAATAAGAGAGTCTCTTGTGAAGAAGAATAAAAGTACAAAAAACAGGATTATCAATAATCTACCGGATAATTTCATGTTTTTACGGACTCATATAGTCTACTGCATTTTGAGCAAATTACAAAATTTAAAAATAAGACTTTGTGCATATTAGGTATTAAATGTTGACAAAAACTGGTCTCAGGGATATTATATATGTTGCCTACAAATGAAAAAATTATTGTTTATAATTTTTTTGTTCATTTTTATACAAAAGGATTTTGTTCTTGCTTCGAATGAGGTTGCCTCACAAAGTTCCCTGAATAAAAAAGAAACAGTTAGTTATGATTTGCCGTACCCTGGTATTCTTGCCGACAATCCTCTTTATTTCTTTAAAACGGCCAGAGATAAATTCGTGAGTTTTTTGATAAATGATCCGTTGAAGAAAGCAGAATTTAATCTTTTAACATCTGACAAAAGACTCAACGGAGGATATTATTTGGCAAAAAAGGAAAAGAAGGATCTTGCAATAGTTTCTATATCCAAAAGTAACAATTATTTTTTCGAATCGATTAGTCTTCTGAGTCAGGCAAAAGAACTGGGTAAATCAACAGATTCTTTGGCAAACAGAATGAGCCTTTCACTAAAAAAGCATGAAGAAGTTTTGAAAAGTCTTGAAAAATCCTTTGGCCCAAAATACAAAAACCAGCTCGTGTTTGAATATAAGAGATTGGCAGGCTTTGAGAAGTCTGTGAATGTACTTCTTTCTAAGTAACAGGATATTCTTCAAAAGAAGAACACTATTTTTAATCATCAAAACCCGCTAATTTTTTCGCGTTTTCACACTTTTCTTACAAAGTAAAAAATTGAAGCTAAATAAGAAAGTAGATGTTTTTTGATATAGTAATTTATAGTTGACTTAATATATCTAGTGTTTTACTATTTCTGAGGACACTAGATATAGAGAAAATCAAATATTAAAAATCAAGAGTAAAAAAAGAACTTATTTAATAATTTATATTTAATTTTTAATATTTAATGTTCTTATGAAATGCCCATATTGCGTAAACGAAGAAACGGAAGTTGTAGAGACAAGAATTGGTGAAGACGGCGGAAATATCAGAAGAAGACGTGAGTGTATTAAGTGCAATAAAAGATTTACAACTTACGAAAGAATAGAAAATGTTACTCTTATTGTCAAAAAAAATGATGGAAGGCGTGAACAGTTTGACAGAGAGAAATTAAAAAACGGCATAATCAAGGCATCCGATAAAACAAGCGTTGCGCTTGATCAGATAAACACTGTAGTAGATGAGATAGAACGAGAATTAAGAAACGGAGAAGGCCTTGAAATAGAAAGCAAAAAAATAGGACAGATGGTAGCTTCCAAACTTAAAAGGATGGATAAAATTGCTTATATAAGATTTTCAAGCGTTTTCAGAAGATTTGTGGACCTGGAGGATTTTGAAAAAGAGCTTAAAGGGTTAATTAAATGATCAAAATAGTATCTTGTAACTTGAAAAAAATAATTATAATTTAAAAATGTTGTTTAAAATTTAAAAACATGGTAAACATAAAAGGAGTATCTTTAAAAGTATTTTTAGACAGGTATTCTCTTAAAAGCAAAAATGGAGACCCCTTAGAAAAAACTCCTGAGCAAATGTGGAAAAGGATTGCCCACGCAATTGCCTCGAATGAAAAAAAAGAAAACAAGAAAAAGCGGGAAAAAGAATTTTATAAAGCGATGGATGGTTTTAAATATGTTCCGGGCGGTAGAATATTGGCCGGTGCAGGAACCGGTTTTGCGGTAACTTTTTATAATTGTTTTGTCATTCCCTCGCCGTGTGATTCAAGAGACGGAATTTTGGACACTTTAAAACAAATGGTTGAGATAATGGCGCGTGGCGGAGGAGTCGGGATAAATCTTTCATCACTGCGTCCCCGCGGCGCAAGAGTTAAAAAAGTGAATGGATTTTCCTCAGGTCCATGTAATTGGGCTGAGCTTTTTTCCGTTGCCACAAAAGATATAATCCAGCAAGGGGGAACACGGCGCGGGGCTCTGATGCTTATGCTTTGGGACTGGCATCCGGATATTGAAGAGTTTATTACGGTAAAACAGGATTTATCCCGCATTAACGGCGCAAATCTTTCAGTAAATATTTCGGATCGCTTTATGGAGGCTGTAGAGCATGACCTTGACTGGGAACTTGTTTTTCCGGATACAACAGAACCCGGTTATGATGAACTTTGGGATGGAGATATGGAAACCTGGCGCGCAAAAGGCAAAAAAATAATAACTCATAAAGTAGTCAAAGCAAGAAAAATCTGGGAACTGATTGCCAATGCCGCGTGGCGTTCCGCCGAACCGGGCGTGGTTTTCATGGAACGCTATAACAAGCTTAATAACAACTGGTATTGGAACAGAATCAACTGCGTTAACCCATGCGTGGCAGGAGATACGCTTGTTGCTACAACAAAAGGCTTGAAGAGCATGAAAAAACTCTATGATGAAGGTTTACCATTTCAAGTAATAGTCAATAATAAAAATTATCTCTCAACGCACGTAAAATTAACTGGAGTAAAAGACGTGTATCGCTTAAAGACTCGTGAAGGATATGAGTTGCGTTTGACACTTGATCATAAAGTAATGACTGCAAACGGAACTAAAGTAGCAGCAAAACTGACAAAAAAAGATAAAATTTTGCTTTCAACAGGACCCGCGTTTGGAGCATACGTAACTAAAGAAGAAGGATTAGTGTTGGGTTGGCTTGTGGGAGACGGAGCGATGAAGAAAAATGAAGCTACCCTTTACTTTTATAGAGATGAGAAAAAAGAACTGGCTCCGCAATTTGCCTTAATGGTAGAGAAGATGGTGGGTAGCGAGCAAGTAGTTCCACGCGCGTATCCTATTGCAGCTCAATATATAGATAAAGAAGATAAAGCAGTTATCGAATCAGTACGGCTTTGGAGAATCGCAAATAGGTACGGTTTGACCCACAAAAATAAATACCTTGTGCCAGAAAAAATAATTGAGGGATCAGAAGAAGGTCAGAGAGGATTTCTTCAGGGGCTTTTTTCAAGCGATGGTACGGTTATCGGAAGTCCTTCTAAAGGAGTTAGCGTTAGATTGACCTCAGTCAGTCTGCCTTTGCTTATACAAACACAGAGACTTCTTCTTAATTTTGGAATTATCAGTAAGATATATAAAAACAGAAGGAAAGAGAATAGCCGCATGCTTCCAGACGGAAAAGGTGGAAAAAAAGAATATCTATGCCAAGCATATCATGAACTTGTTATATCAAAAGGAAGTTTAATGAAATTTGCGGCACTTATCGGTTTTCTGCAGAAAGATAAGATGGAAAAATTACAAATGTTGCTTTCTCTTTATCAAAGAGGTCCTTATAAAGAATTATTTACAGTTACTTTCGAAAGTTTGGAAAAAGAAGGAAGGGAAGAAGTTTATGATATAACAGTGGCAGACATTCATAGATTTTCTGCGAATGGTTTGGTCGTTTCAAATTGCGGTGAGGAGGGATTGCCGGCTTGGGGTGTTTGTAATCTTGGTTCAATAAATCTTTCAGCACTTGTAAAATCACGCGATATAGATAAACCTGGGAAATTTGATTTTGACATACTTAAAAAGATTGTAACAACGGCTGTACGTTTTCAGGACAACATTGTGGATATGGATCCTTATGTTTTTGAAGGAATAAGAAAAACACAGCTTGAAGGTGAAAGAAGAATTGGAGTTGGAACAATGGGTCTGGGAGATGCTCTTATAAAACTTCATATGCGTTACGGTTCGCCAGCATCTCTTAAATTTATTGATAGAGTTTATAAAATTATAAGAGATGAGGCTTATAAAGCTTCTGTTGAAATTGCAAAAGAAAAAGGAGCATTTCCAAAGTTTGATAAAGAGAAATACCCTCAAGGAAAATTTATACAAGAGCTGCCTAAGGATCTTCAGGAAGGCGTTAAAAAATACGGAACCAGAAATTCAATTTTACTTATGCAGGCGCCAACTGGCTCTACATCTCTTATGTCCAATACAACATCAGGAATAGAACCGGTTTTTGAGTTTGAATTTTTAAGGCGAGACAGACTTGGAGAACACGTCATACGTCACTATTTATATGGACAGTGGTTTGGAAAACACGGTGAAGAACTGAAACAGGGAAAAATAAAAGTGCCGGATTACTTTGTTTCCGCAAATGACTTAACTCCTGAAGACCATGTAAAAGTCCAGGCGGCCATTCAAAAATATGTTGATGCTTCTATCTCAAAAACGGTAAACGCTCCCAAAACCCATACAGTTGAGGACGTTAAAAGGCTATATACTTTGGCATATCAGCTTGGTTGCAAAGGCATAGCCTATATGAGGGAAGGATCGCGTCAGGCAGTTTTGGAAAGAATTGAAGTTAAAAAAGAAGAGAAAAAAGAAGAAGTTAAAAAACCGGCTATTGCGAAAAGACCTGTTGTTTTGCAAGGGGTTACCTACCAAACACAAACTCCATTAGGAGATGCTTTTATTACCATAAATTCGGATAAAGACGGAAATCCTTTTGAAGCTTTTGTAACCATTGGTAGATCAGGATCCGACGTTGCGGGCATGGCAGAGGCTTTAGGTAGGATGATATCTTTGGTTTTGAGAATGCAGAGCCAAAATGAACAAAGAGAAAAGGTGAAACAAATTATTGCCATGCTGGCAGGTATTGGAGGAGGTAGAACGGTTGGATTTGGTGAAAACAAAGTAAGATCTCTTCCGGATGCTGTTGCAAAAGTACTGGCAGAGCATTTTGGATTTAAAGTGAACGGGCAGGTAAAAGATGATAAAAAAAGGGCTATTAATGCGGACGCAAAAATAGAAACAGGGAGCAATGGATTTGTCAAAGATGGGGCAGCAGGTACGGTAAAAGCTACTCTTCTTGAACAACTTCCTTTGCAGGAGGAACAGTCTACTCCAACTTTATTTGATCTATGTCCATCCTGCGGCGGGGCAAGTCTTGCTCATGAAGAAGGTTGCAAAAAGTGCTACAGCTGTGGATATTCAGAATGCTAAGAAGCATCTATTATTAAAGTAAATAATGAAGCATGAATTATAAATCATGGGAACATAATTTAATATGATCCATAATTCCTAATCCGTTATTCTAGAAAGAGAGCATTGGTAACTAAGGTGAAAGTCCTTATCGGTGCCGCCACTGTGAGAGACAGAAAACTTTGCTCTCTTCCATTAAAGCGTAAGCTTGGTGGACATTTCCCGAGCAGGAGTTATTTATTGAAAAAGGAATCCTCCTGGGGAAGCAAGGAGGATTTTTTTTGTTTTAAATTATGAAAATTTACACAAGAACAGGAGATCAGGGAAAAACTTCTTTATTCAGTAATCAGCGTGTGTGGAAAAATTCAAAAAGGGTAAGTGCTTATGGGTCTCTCGATGAATTAAATTCTCTTTTGGGTGTAGTTTTGTCGAATTTTGATAATGGAAAGAAGCACCAGAAACATCTTGTCGAAATTATTAAAATAATACAAAATGATCTATTTTATGTAGGATCGTATATGGCTGATATAAATGGTAAAGTTTCAGATATTGATCTAAAAAATAGAACGTTATTTTTTGAGAAAAAAATAGATGAAATGACCAATAAGATGCCCAAACTTTCCAGTTTTATAATTCCGGGCGGTGGAAAAACGGGCGCGCTCCTGCATTTTGCCAGGTCCGTATCA
>Ga0155147_140_pt1 | contig 5782 bp, 4 predicted proteins | sample RifCSPhighO2_01_FD_106115 | JGI IMG/M metagenome (GOLD analysis project Ga0155147, IMG submission 106115) | Candidatus Levybacteria bacterium RIFCSPHIGHO2_01_FULL_36_15
CCAAGATATTATGAGAAAAAATGACCAGCGTCAAAAATACCAAAGAGAGCAGAAAATATAACATTTTTCGGGGATTGACAACAATCTTTGTAAACGACCATAATAAGCCTGGAAAAAAAGCAAGAGCCCATACTTCCCCGACTGAACCTCTTACATAAACATCCAAAAAATGGTAAGGTGAAAAAGTATAAAAAATTGATCCGACAACTCCTCCTATGCTGCCCCAAAACTGTTTAGACCAAAGATAAAAGAATAGTACACCTGTTAACGTAGCAAAAAACATACTTAGCTTGAAGGAATCTATAAAACTATACCCTAAAAAATGAAAGAGTGAAGCAATGTAGTTAGGGAGTGGATAAACATAATTAAAGAGGGGTATTCCATAACCGTTGTTTAGGTCCTGCGCCCATCTGGGATAGATACTTCCAGATTTAAGAGTCTTATAAAATTCATAGAATCTAATTACATGATATTCTCCATCGTGCGTAGGAGGAAAACCCGGCTGAAGTAACGGTAAAACAGCAAAAAAACAAACGGCAAAAACTATAAAAATATATTTAAGCTTCAATAAACATTGAATCATAAACCTTTTGCTAATACAGATTTTTTTACAAAAAGAAAATAATAAACTGTATATATCAAGGGGGACAATATGATTATTATATATTTCAAAAGTATGATTGAACTAGTATATAACCCTGTATACATATAAGGAACATATCCCAGTAAAAGACCAATCGACAGAAAGACAACAAAATAATATATATATTTTTTTGTTATCAGAAAGCTTGCGAAAGCAATAAACCAGACGGCATACCAAGAATACATCTCTTCTCTAATCGGAGAAAGAAGAAAAAGTATAAACATAGAGATGAAAGAATAATAAAAAAATCTATCCTTATTAATATTTTTTTTCTCTTTATTTTTTATTAATGCGTATACATAAACAGGTATCAAAAAAACTGTAGCGTATTTAATAAGTATTGACAAAATTAAAAATAATATAGACAACTTTGTTTTATTTTTGATAAGACAATAGAAAGAAAACAGTGCCAAGAAAATCATAACTGTATCGTTATGACTATTCAATAAAATTTCTATAATAACTAAAGGATTCAAAGCAAAAAAAGAAACTGAAATTAAATTTTTTGATATTTTCCATATCAAGACTATTGTTAATAAATAAAATGCAACATTCAGTGCTTTAAACGTGAAAAGCATTAAAACAGGATTATTGAAACCCATATAAAAGGGAATTCCGCTAAGAACCAGCCAAACCGGGCCGTAAAGGGATATTTTATTTGCAGCTCTTACAAAAGTAAAACTAGGATCGTTTGTGAATTCGATAGGCATTACAATGTAAGGATTTTCTTTATAAAAATATGTTACTTTTGCGGTTGCGATATAATTAAAAATATCATAGGAGAGTACTGATGAATAAGAAAAAAGTAGCAAGATCGATATTGTCAATATAATAAATCTGAGCTGTCTATAAACAAGATATTTAATTTGTGCCAGTTTTAGGAAAATAAGATAAAACAAAAAAAATAAGAAGATGAATATTACATATAAAATTGTCGTAAAATTCCTATGAGTAAACGAAAAAGACGTATAAATGCTTTTAAGATATGAAAAATTAGGATCAACAAAAAGATAGGAAAACGCAGTAAAAAGAAGAATTAATAAAATATACACAACTACCAGATATTTCTTCATATTATTTTCTTCCTGATCTGTATGGAGTTTTTTATGCTCTTTTCAAGATTCAACACAGTTGGTGAAGATTTCTCAGATATCCAAACAAAATCAGGAGGAATATTGCTGCTTACAGATTCTAATACTTCTGTATGTTTTAATGCTGCTTGTCTAAGTAAATCTTGTAAATGGCCGGTATTTTTCTTTTCCTCTTTAGCCCTTTTTAGAAACAAATGTGTCTTGGAAAAATATAAATCAGATTTCTCAAGAGCCTTATAACCAAGCAAATATTGCTTATATTCAAAAAGAGTTTTTGCCTCAACCAGATATTTATCTGATAATTTTAAATTGTATTTAAATTGAGCAAAACTACCAAAATACCAGTACTTCATGATTGTCTCCCATAAAATGTGGAGCCTGTAATAAGTTGTGCCGGGCATAAACGACGGATATGGTAGAACATAATTTGAATCTGCCAAAACAAGTTTCGTGGAGATATTTACAATAAACAGAAAAGTTAGGATAATTCGGAGAAATTTTGTGAACATGTTAATTATTCAGGCTTTTCTTATGCCATAGCCAAGCGGTTTCAACAATTGTTCCAAGACTGGAGTGATAAGGTCTGAAACTAAGCTCTTTTTGGATCCTGGTTGGATCAGCGACCAGTATGTTTGCGTCTCCCGGCCTTCGGCCTGCAATATTCACTTTAAAATCTATTCCTGAAACCATTTTAACCATTTCTATAACTTCCTTATTTGAATAACCTTTCCCCGTTCCCACATTATAAAAATATTCACCTTTATCTTTAATAAGTTTATTCAAGGCCAAAATGTGTGCTTCTGCCAAATCCAATACGTGGATATAGTCTCTAACACAAGTTTTATCAGGTGTATCATAATCTTCTCCATAAAGAATAAAATCTGTACCCTTTAATGCAGCTTTTATCGCATTAGGAATAATATGAGTTTCAGGATTATGTCCTTCACCCATGCTTCCATCCAATGCTGCTCCTGAGGCATTAAAATACCTCAAGGCAGCAAAGCTAATCCCATGTATTTTATTTGACCAGGATAAAATTCTTTCTACTATTAGCTTACTCTCCCCATACGGGTTTTCCGGATTTTTAGGGTGGTCCTCCGGAATAGGGGTATATTTTGGACTTCCATAGACACCTGCTGTTGATGAAAAGATAAAGTTATTCACACCATTCCTATACATATTGTCCAATAAATTTATAGCTGTAAATACGTTATTTTCAAAGTACATATAGGGTCTTTCTGTTGACTCTGCCATGGAAATATATCCGGCAAAGTGGATTACTCCGTCAAATTTATGCTTTTGAAATAAGTACGCCACAAAATCTTTATCTAGTAAATTACCTTGTTCCAGAGTAGCTCTTTTATCCAGAACCTCTTTATGTCCCCTTTCTAAATCATCAGCAATCACAACTTCGTAATCTTTATCAAGAAGACTCTTTGAAGTAAAACTTCCAATGTATCCTGAGCCGCCGGTAACTAATATCTTCATATTTTCTGTATTCTTAAATATTTAACATAACCTGCCGCAAATCTCAATGCAGAAAAAAAAGAGAATATAAATCCCTGCCAACCATCCATAAAACCTTTATGCCTAAAGTAAGTATATATAAACCAATAGAAAGGTTTTAAGATAAAATAACCCAATCCATATAAAAATTTTAACATCTTACTTCTACCCTTAAGTTGAGTTCTAATCTCCTCCGATAAAAGGTTGTTATACCTGTCCCACTTTTGCAGATATGAAAAAAAATCTCTGTTAGGATAATGCAATAATGGATATTTCAAATAATCCACTTTTCCTTCTACCTGTGCTTGTTCGTGAACACTTTTTTGTGGCAAGTTTCCCTTTCCTTTTTTATAAAGTCTTAAAGTATAATCAGGAAATTGTCCGCCTTTCAATAAAAATCTGCCCAAAAACCAATTTTTACGAGGAACCCAGTAACCATTTACAGAATTTTTGTCCTTATTTTCATTTTTTAAAACTTTCTCAATTATTTCTTTCCTTAACTGGTCAGAAACAACTTCGTCAGCATCAAGCTGTAAAATCCAATCTTTTGTACATTTATTAATGGCTATCTGTTTGTTTATGTGAAAGATTGCAGGATTTTCCGTAACAAGAATTTTGTCGGTATATTTCTTTGCTATTTGTACTGTTTTATCTGTAGAACTTCCATCCACTATAACTATTTCATCTGCTAAGTCTTTAACTGAATCCAGGCATTTTTCTATATTATTTTCCTCGTTGAAAGAAGCCAGTGCTACAGAAAGACTGTTCATAAAATAATTATAGCATAAGACCTGAGCTAAACAGTTTTATTTTGATTCGGCAAGCCAAACAGCGTCTTTCCCATCCATAAATTTAATAACCGCAATTATGTTGATCTCATTTGTTTGTAACTCATAAGGATTAATCACATAAAGTGTCTTTCCATTCTTGCCAGAGTTCAAGCGAGGATTATCAAATTCAAACTTATCTATTTTATGAGACTCGTCAAAACCACCGCTTTTTGTACCTCCAGACTTAAGATAAGAAATTGGATCGTATTTTGTTGTATAGAGATAAAACATGTAACTCTCAAGCAGGTTTCTGCGGTTGGAAACAAGAATATTAGCGTACTTGTTCTGGTTACTGATTGCATATGATAAAGCCTGAATGGAGCCGTACTGAAATTGATAAGATAATTCTTTTCTGAAGTTAACAAAGTAAGAATGAAAAAACCAAAGAACAGACATTATGATAATTCCAAAAACTCCAGATAAGGAAAAAAATTTCAAAGATAAATTTTTAATAATTATAATTCTATTTATAAGAAAGTATAGTCCAAAAGCTTCAATTATTTGAAAAGCAGGCAGCACATTATACATTCTGGCAGCGTGCGGAGAACCAGTTGTTATTGCGGCGGGCAATGGAGCAATTAAAATCCAGGATAAAATAAAGAATGTAAATTTTGAGTAATTATTTTTACTTTTTAATAAAAATATTAATCCTAAAGCAAATAACGGCAATTCCAAAACAAGAAGGAGACCAAAATCAGGAATTTTAAAGAATTCTTTGCCTGAGTTAGCAAAAAGCCAAGCAAGATTAAAATGGGAAAGATAAGCATTGAGTGGAATTAATAAAAAAGACATCCTCCTATTGTCAAAAAATAATCCCAAAAGATCCATGTTTTGCCTGTCCCATAAAATTCTTTTAGAATTAGTTTCAAAGATATCCGCACTGGAGTTATAAATATTTGTACCGTGAAATCTTATGAGTGCGTTTGACGAAAAGGAAGCGAATAGAACCGGAAGAATAACCAGTAATCCCACTATCAGACTTAACGCTAAAATTCTTTTTCTTGCAAATAATTCTTTATAAAAAAATACAAACATTGCTGCTAAAATTACTGGAATGAATAATTTTGTACTTTGATAGAAATTGAATGAGATCCCAAAAAAAACGGATGACACTAAAAGGTAAAAATTATTTTTACTACTTTCTTTCTCTAATAAGTTTATATATTTAGTGAAAAATAATAATCCGAAAACAAAAAAAGACAATGCTCCATTCATCTCGTGTCCTAGCCTTGAGAAGTAAACATGCCAGGGAGAAACAGCAAGTAAAAAAGACGCAGTCAAAGGCACAAAAGAAGTGATCTGAATGTCAGGATTAGTTTTTTTAAGACAATATTTTAATATTTCCCTTACCAAAAAATACGTTGCGATAACGGTTAAAATAGATAATAATATTGATGGCAGGCGTACAGAATATACATTTAGTCCAAAAATTTCTATAAAAGGAATTACTGAATAAACATAAAGGGCAGGCCTCCAATCATCATATGCTCTTAATAGAGTTGGGTACTTGTTTCCATATTCGTCCATCCCTGTTTTAAGTATTGAATAAGCATTATATCCGATTGATACCTCATCAAGTGAAGGACTCGGAGGAACACTTGATAAACTATAAAATCTAAAAAAAACAGCTATTATAATAACCAGGAAGAACATTAGATTTTCCTTTCTTGTTAACTTGGTAAAAAGCTTCATTTTATTGTGTATATATAATA
>Ga0155147_143_pt1 | contig 5519 bp, 8 predicted proteins | sample RifCSPhighO2_01_FD_106115 | JGI IMG/M metagenome (GOLD analysis project Ga0155147, IMG submission 106115) | Candidatus Levybacteria bacterium RIFCSPHIGHO2_01_FULL_36_15
GCCATTTTTGCCTCCGCAAAGCAAGAGCTTTGCTCCGGGCATGCATTCACCCCCGCGTTTAAAAACGCGGGGATCTCTGCAAAGAGAATTAGATACAGTAGGAATTTCCAAAGAAGAAGTGGAATTGATAAACCAAAGAGCATTAGAAATCATGCGTAAAATTAATCCAAGCAACCTTGATCTTACGGAAGTCTCAAGAGATTTTGAACAACTGTTGGGATCGTTAAATTTACCTTTACCTGCTGATAAAGGAATAGCTGTGTTTGGTCTTGGTTGCGGTGATGCGCCAGAAGCTACAGCTTGCCTGAACCACTTTGGAGAAAGGCTTGAAAGCTTTGCAGGGTACGACAAAAACCCGATAGCCATCCAAAAAGCTTATGAATATAATCCACCAGATCCAAGACTGAAATTTAGAATAAGAGATCTGGCGGATGACATGCCGTTTGCTTATACCCCCAATTTAGTAATCATCAGAAATCCTAACGTATTTTTATATGAAGAAAGCGGTCAGAATACGCCAAATACTGAATGGCAAAAGGTATTCGAAAAATTGAAACAAACATACCCCCACATACCAGTTTTATTAACAACGCTTACTAGAAAAGAAGCAGAGTTAGTTACTGGTTATCTTGGTATTCCAGCTACGGAAATCAAAGAAAACGGTTTTGCTACCCATCTTAAAGGAAATTTTGGAAAGTACGGCGTCTTTGATCTTCCGGCTGCTGTTGATCGTTATGTACTTGTTGATCAAAAATATAATACTTTTTAACAAGGTTACTTAGGGTCTGCTACATGTAGTTTACATGGGCGTGGTCTGCCAATATGATTTAATCAGTTTACATATTTTTCTTCTTGACAAAATGTATATTTAAATGTATATTCAAATGTATATGAATTACATTACCACTACCGATTTAAGAACAAAATCTAAGCAGCTTGTTAAGACTTTGCAAGAAGGAGGCACGGTCAATCTTCTACATCGTTCTAAAATTATCGGAGAAATTAGACCTAAACAAGAAACTAGGGCTTTAACAAAAGCCGACATCAATGAATTGAAAGAATTAGCAAAAAAACTTAATTTACCAAAAATAACTTACAGAGAGCGGGGAAAAAACTACAGAAAACACCTGATGGTAAAATATGGCAAAGGTCTTTCTTGACACCAACTACTTTATTGATGCTATTCATAGAAAACCTGAAAAAGGGATCATTGAATCTTTAGAAAATCATAGTGTTTATACTTCTATTCTGTCTTTTCATATTTACTGTTATGTATGTAAAATCAAATTACCTAATAAAATTGTATTTGCTCAAAGAGAAAAGTTTCTGATAGTAGATTTTTCTGGAAATATCCTGGATAAAGCACTACTTGGTCCTACATCTGATTTTGAAGACAATACTCAACTTCACTCTGCAGCAGAAGCAGAATGTGATATTTTCTTAACGGAAGATAAAAAGTTATTAGATATGAAATTCTTTGGCAAAGTTAAAATTGAACAAAATTAGTATAATAATACCTTCTAACAAAGTTACTCAAGGCCTGTAAAATTAGTACAACTATTTGTTAACTTTCCCGTTATTTAAGATGTATCATTTAACCATGAGCGGTGACAGATCAGATTATATTGATGCAGAGGTAAGAAGGGTTCCCAGGGATGAAAAAACAGATTCCGGTAAAGTTATTAAGGTTAATCTACCCGAAGAGCCTGAGTCTTTTCAAGAAGGAAAAGGGGGGGAATTTTTGGGCGGCTTGGTAAAAGATTTGGTATAGGAAAAAGAAATCCAGAACAGCAATCAGAAACTCCTTCAGAAACATCAGGCACCTCCACAGAAAAACAAACTTCAGGTTTGAACCCACAGGTAGAAGAAACAGCAAAGCGGACAAGAGAAGCTATTGGAAAAGCACAAGCAACAGGAGACGAAGCGATAGATTTTGCCAACAGAAAAATTCAGGAAATAAGAAGAAAAGCAGGAAACCTAAAAGGAACTCCCGATGAGCTTGCGGAAATGGAAATAACAGAAGAGCTTGAAAAAATTAAAAGAGAGCAACAACTCAGAGAAAGAGAACGGAGAAGAAAAAGTGGCGGAAGGTAATAACTCTATGAAGAAACTTTCTCTTGGACTTACTGCTTTTCTTCAGGCAATGGCGCTTACAATTTATTGCTCTTTGGTCGGAGTTTTTTCTGGAATGCTAACCGCTGGTTTCCAACCATGAAGTCCTTCCTGGGCCCAACGCTTCTTCTTGTTATTTTTGTCTTATCAGCAATAGTCTGTTCTCTTACCTTTGGTTACAGGGCTTTTATCATATTCTGGGAGGAAAAAAATACAAAAAAGGCTTTAAGATTAGTCATTTACATAACTTTGTGGCTGTTTTCTTTGGAATTCTTATCATCACATACCTTGCTGCTTTTACCAGATAAGTAAAAACCTGCTCATTTCTGATAACAACGGATTTTGGTATTCTCTTTGTTTTAACCCTATAGTTTGTATTTTGAGATAATAATTGCTATAATTGCTTGTTGCGTAATTTTATTATGACTGAATTTATCAGACCTAACGGTCACGGCACAGAAACTCCAAAACCAAAAGCTTCATTTAGGGCTTGGTACTCAGAACAAATGGCTCTGCCTGCAGATAGCCCTTTAAGAAATTTGGCAAAAAGGGCAGATGATTTTTTGACACATTTTGCCGACTACGTTATTTATGATGATCCTGATCTTTTAGTTATTAATAAACTCGCGGGTTTTCCCACGGACGGAATATACTGCACAGTGACACAATTAGCACAAGAGGCTACAGGAAATCCCAACATTTTTCCTGTCCATAGACTTGACAAAGATACATCAGGCGTCTTGGTCTTGGGTAATAACGGACCAACAAGGGCAAGTATGCAACGTCAGTTTACAGCACATGAAGTAAATAAAATTTATGCTGCGTTAGTGCAAGGTGAAGGGCCTGATAAAATTGCAGGAATTGTTGCCCCTATGGCTCCTCCAATCCAGCCTGAAACCTCTGAAGAACCTGTCACAAATAGACGTCACATGGAAGTAGTCCGGGCAGAAGACGCGGAAACCAGAAACGCAAAATACTCTGCTAGCGCTTTTTGTAAACTTGCCGGACTAAGAGATTCTCAAGGCTTTCCCTGGTCTCTTGTAGCTGTAAGGATTCTTACCGGAAGAACTCATCAAATCAGAGTCCATGCAAGTCATTTGGGTTTTCCCATAATGGGAGACAGAGAATATAATTCTGATTTTTCCGGCGCACCGCGGCAGATGCTTCATGCATATAAAATGTCTTTCAGGCGGCCACGGACTGATCCAAGACATAATGACAGGCTTACATTCAAAGCTCCCCTACCGCCGGATTTCAAAAACATTCTCTCAAGCATGCATGTTGAGAAAGTTAACAGAGAACTGTATTACGAAATAATTCAAACATAATCAAAGATTAGCTTTGGATTTTAGAGCAGAACTCAATTATTTACTGTAACCGTTGGAACGGCCGTTTTTTGGTGTATTATTTCCTTCTAACTTATCTAATCCTACTACTACTCTTTTTCCAAAGACTTGCCCTGATCCCCCATCCAACTCCGATCCTACGCTTAATCTGAATAAATCTTCATATTTTTCGATCGCTTCTGAAAATCTTTTTTTAAGTTGACCTTTTCCAATACGGGTTGATATAAATTCTTCAGGGTAAAAACCGGGTTTAGTGGGACCGGGAATGTATCTGTTGACTTTCCAACGCCCATTTCTATCTATAACATGTCTTAGTGCAATTTTATGAATTGATCCAAAAAGTTGCTTTCCTTCAAATTCCTCTTTAGACATATAAACCACACCCTATCAAAACACCTTAAGAAAAGGGTAAATATACTGAATAAAAAAAGTAAGGGAATACTCAAAAGTATTGATTACTTCGCTTATTCTTTATATAATCCTATATTATGAATCTTCGCGAAGGGCCTTTGGAGCAATCTTTTCCTCCTGAAGCAATTCAGGAGGCAACTGTTTTAAAAGTTAAGAATGTCGTAGAAGATATTCTTGGTACGTCCTTTGACCAAAACGCACCGCCAGAAGCGGCCAGATTTCAAGGAAGATTATCCACAGATCCTGGAAAGGTAGACAAAAAGTTAAGCTGGCGGGATTTTTATTGTCTATGTGACACTTTAAGTGGAGTTCTTAAACCAAAATTAGAGGAAAAAGGATTAGGCGCAGAAATAATAAATGTACCGGACAAGAAATCCGAAATTATTTTACACAGTTATGTTGTTGTACAAGAGAGTGATATAGAAGTACTAGTTGACCCTTCAATAGGGCAATTTATCAGAAATCACACGCATGTATTTGTGGGAACAAGAGAACAATTGAGGCAACTTATCCTTGGTATGAAAGACAGAAGAAGTCCATATAGTTTTACCTTTTCACATCTAAGATCAAATCTGGAAAGATCATTTGAAAATCTATGGGGATCAAAATCAAAACCCATCGCTATTTAAAATCTGTTCGAATTAAGAAAAAATACAGATTTACATCTTACTTTCTCTTTTGTAAAATATTCCCTTATGTCAGCTGAAAGACCAGAAAGAAAAAGAGAGGAAACAGTAAACAATAATTTCCCCAGAATTTATACCGTTGGAGAATTTGATAGGCTTATTGAATCAGATCCTGACTTTAGTGATAAAATAGCGGGTTTCTCAACGGTTTCACTAAGTCACGTTTTAAAAGGAGTTACACCGCAAGGATTTACTGTTAAACCATGGGGGCTGGAAGGAGAACAATACACACGAGTTGAGCTTAATGATAAGGCATTTGAACTGTTTTCCAAAGCAAAAACATACGATGATTATAAATTTCCCTTGGGAATGCATATGAACCGGAACCATGGATTTTACTGGGCAGCTCTTGAGGTATACCAAGAATTAGAACCCGAACGCCCGCTTGAAACAAACATGAACATGATCGATGACATTTATTTACCTTTATTCTTTAATGTTTTTAATAAATCACATATCCGCACCACTCGTGAATTACTTAGACAAATAGATCTATCAATAAAATCAGGGCAGATTAAATACCCTTCCTGGGATAGAGAAATTGCTGCAAATAACATAAATCAATATTTTAAAAATCGGGATGATTTTGCAGAATAAATGGAACAATATCTTTAAACTTTTTTACAAACAGATCCACTTTTACCTTATTAAAATCCTTCTTTGTCCGCAAGCCACTTTCTAAAATCGCAATAAAAGAAAGTCCCGCTCCTCTTGCAGCAGCCGCGTCGCTCACCGCGTCTCCTACATATATAGATTCTTCCGGTTCTGCTTTAAAATGCTTAAGTATCTGGCCAAATGCTCGTGGATCGGGCTTTAAATATTCTGAATTATCTATATAATAAAATTTCTCTACCCTATTGCTTAAAGAATGGCTCTTGAGCAAAAGATGTTTTACCTCAGAAAATGATCTTGAAGTCAAAATCGCAAGCCTTCTGCCTGCCTTTTTAAGCTTGTCCAAAGCCGT
>Ga0155147_156_pt2 | contig 4955 bp, 3 predicted proteins | sample RifCSPhighO2_01_FD_106115 | JGI IMG/M metagenome (GOLD analysis project Ga0155147, IMG submission 106115) | Candidatus Levybacteria bacterium RIFCSPHIGHO2_01_FULL_36_15
AAGCAACAAATCTCCTGTAAGATAATAAATAGTTTTTAAAAAAGTTTGTCAGTACTTGAAAAACTGTTAGTTGTATACTGTTATTGGGAGATATTGAAGTGCTTTTTTGAGATTGTAACTTATGGATTCTCCGAAGTTTTGGAAAGCCATCTTTGTTTTACCCCTGTACCTGGCTCTTTTTGGCAGTTTTGAGAATGTGCCCTCATAGGGCATTCTTATGGCAGACCGCCATTTATCCAAGTCCTTGTTTTTGTTTGGATTGCTGTTTTTTCTGATTGTTCCAGGCGAACAACCACTGGCTTTTATCTTTTGGTCAGTTTTCTTCGTGTCATAAAGTTTGTCCATAAATACATAGCCTTGTTTTGGACAGATTTGTTCAACGACCTGATAATCCAATACATTTGCCGGCGTAATAGTTGTTTTGCTGATCAATCCATAGCGCATATCAACAACAATATGTCTTTTGTACCCAAACCAGATGTTTTTCTTTGATTTTGCTCCCCATCTGGCCTCTTTATCAACTGCGTAGTCTTTAACAATCAGATTATTGAGCTTGTCATGACCGTCTTTAATTGCTTTATCCCTTTCTTCCCACAAAGCAGATTTGGTGATAATAGTTGAGGCGTCAATGAAGTAAAAAATATTGCCAAACAAACCCTCTTTTTGCAGCCTTTCATTAATGGAATTAAAAATGTCTGCTAAATGTTGTGTGCCAATCCGTTTCCTAAACTTACCAAAATATGAGTGGTCAGGAGTTTTTTCTGTGAGAGAAAATCCACAAAACCATCTAATTGCCAGATTTTCACGTACCGCTGCCTCCATCTCCCTGTCTGAGTAATCTTCCCAAAATTGTAATAACATTGCTTTAAGTCCCCGTACTGCCGGAATACCTTTTTGTCCTAAGTGGCTATATGTTTTTTGCAGAGATGCTGCAATTGCGTTAAAGCTGATTAATCGATTCAGCTTTCGATACGCATGATCTGCGCCTAATGCAGAATCAAACAGTTTCTTTTCAAAATCAGCGACTATTTTATTCTGGGCAGAAACAGACATATTCAAACTGTATCATAAATTTCTATGAAAGGCTAATTCGTCGACACGCCCATAATAAGCCTCTATTCCGGCAAAAAAACTTTAAATGCCTGCCTGAAGAGATCTATGAATCAATATCACTAACAATATAGAAATTTCTTACAATGATGTCAATATGTACTAAGTATATACGAAGCAATCAAAAAAGATCTTTTTATTTTTATGTAAGAAAACGCGATTATATATGCACATCTTTAATTCTTAAAATTTAAAATATTGTAAGAGAATTTACGTTTTTAAAGTTTGTTTTTAAGAACGTAATGGGATAAAATATTTGGTAAGGCTCCATCGTCTAGAGGCCTAGGACATAGCGTTCTCAACGCTGTAACACCGGTTCGAATCCGGTTGGAGCCACTTACCACCACGGATGCAAAGCTGAAAGATTTGGGAGTGGAAAAATAATTTATTTAATTTCAATTTCTTTCATAGTAACTAGTTGATCCAGGTTCCAGAAAGTAGAAAGTATCATTCGATGAGAAAGTAACTCTTAATTTACCATCATCATAACCCAGTCTTCTTCAAAGATCTCAATATGATCATCCACATTATATTTTATAGCACATTTTGGACATAAAGTTAATACGACTTACGCATTTTTTGTCATTCTGAATTCATTTTAGAATCCCGCTAGATGCTGAAACAAGTTCAGCATGACGTGTTTTGCGTAAGTCGTATTAATTCTGTATGACCAGCACATTGGAAAGTTTTAGTCAACAGGCGTGGGTTGTTTATGAATTTGGAGTTTCTTTGGTTCTTCCTCTGTTTCATAATTTGGAAGCGGTTTTGTGAGAGCAACTTTTAAAACCTCATCAAGATGTGATACAAAGACAAACTTCAGGTCTTTGGTAACTTCTTTTGGTACGTCTTCCAGATCCTTTTTGTTCTCTTTTGGCATGATTATAATTTTAAGTCCTGCACGGTGGGCAGCGATTACTTTTTCTTTAACTCCTCCTATCTCAAGAACTCTCCCACGTAAAGTTATTTCACCTGTCATTCCTAACAAATGATTTACGGGTATTTTTGTAAATGCGGAAACTAAAGCTGTAGTAATTGCGGTTCCCGCAGAAGGACCATCTTTTGGAACTGCGCCTTCCGGAACATGAACATGAACATCCAATTTCTGGAAAAAGTTCTCCCTAATTCCAAATTTCTTTGCGCGTGCTCTTATGTAAGACATGGCAGCCTGGCAGCTTTCCTTCATAACATCTCCAAGTTGGCCAGTCAAAGTCAGATGTCCGCGTCCCGGCATGAAAGCAACTTCAATAAAAAGTATGTCTCCTCCTGCTTCTGTCCAGGCAAGACCGGTTGACATTCCCACTTCATCCTCTTTTTCAATGATAGTTGCGGAAAACTTTGCGGGTCCCAAGAACTTTGCTACGCTATTCTCCTTAACTACAATTTTTTCCTTGTTTCCTTCAGCAATACCCTTGGCAGTTTTTCTGAATACAGCAGACATTTCCCGCTCCAGGTTTCTTACCCCTGCTTCTCTTGTGTAACGCCTTATAATGTGGTGAAGCGCCTCATCTGTTATCTCAATGTTATCCTGTTTCAGACCATGCGCTTCAAGCTGTTTTTTGAGCAGAAAATCTTTTCCGATATGAAATTTTTCATCTTCCGTGTATCCGGCAAAGTTTATTATCTCAAGCCTGTCACGAAGCGCAGGCGGTATTGTATCCAGCACATTTGCAGTTGTAATAAACATTACATCAGACAAATCAAAGGCCACCTCAAGATAGTGATCTGAAAACATATTATTTTGTTCAGGGTCAAGCGCCTCAAGAAGCGCAGCTGAGGGATCACCTCTAAAGTCAGTGCCTACTTTATCTATCTCATCCAGCATAAATACCGGATTTTTTGTTCCCGCGTCTTTTATTCCCTGGATAATTCTTCCCGGAAGCGCTCCAACGTAAGTTCTTCTGTGTCCTCTTATTTCTGCTTCATCACGCACACCTCCAAGTGAAATCTTTACAAATTTTCTTCCCAAAGCTCTTGCGATTGACTTACCTATGGAAGTTTTACCTACTCCCGGAGGCCCGGCAAAACAAAGAATTGGTCCTTTCATGCGCCCGGCAAGTTTATGAACCGCCAGATATTCTATAATTCTTTCCTTTACTTTAGTAAGACCATAGTGATCTTCATCGAGCATCTTCTCCGCAGTTTTTATATTTATATTGTTCTTACTTTTTACGCTCCAGGGAAGCGCTATCAGCCACTCAAGGTAATTTCTGATATATCCTGCTTCCGGATTATAGGGGGTTGTCTGCTGAAGTTTCCTGAGCTCCTTCCTTGCTTTTTCCTCAACGTCTTTTGGCATTGCGGCTTTCTTTATTTTTTCCAGAAGCTCTTTTGTTTCACTGTCTTCATTTTCTCCAAGCTCTTTTTCAATTGTTTTAAGCCTTTCGCGCAAGATTGCTTCTTTTGCGCTTTTTTCAAACTGTTCCTGTGTTTTGGTAGATATTTTTTTCTCTATCTCCAGAACCTTAACCTCTTTTGTTAGAAACTCAAGCACTCGTTCAAGTCTTCTTTTAATATCTATTGTTTCAAGAATTTCCTGTCTTTCCGTACCTTTTAAATCCAAAGTGGATGCGATCTGATCGGCAAGCTCAGATGGCGATATTTCAGACATAATATTCATAAAAACCAGAAAGTCAGCCTGTTTTCCAAGACTTAAAGCTTTTTTAAATTCGCTGATCAAGTGGTTTGAAAGAGCTTTTATTTCCGGTGAATCAATAGCAGGCTCATCAACTTCTTCTATTTTTGCCAAAAGATATGTACCTTTATCTTCATAGGAAAGAATTTTCGCGCGAGCCAGTCCCTTAACCAAAGCATTTACCTCACCCTCGGATCTTATCATTCTTTCTATATGGGAAACTGTTCCCATTTCATAGAGGTCAGAAGGTTCAGGATCGTTTTGTTTTGGATTTTTCTGCAGAACAAAACACACTACTCTTTCACCCTGGAATGCGGATTCAAGAGCTGCCAGACTTTTTGGCCTGCCAAAAGTAAGAATTGATTCTGTGTGGGGGAAAACTATACCATCCCTTATCGGAATAACAGGAACTATTTTTTCATTTGGTTTGTCACTTATTATCATCATATTTTAAAACTCCTTGACAATTTCAGGTTCAAATGTATTAGCAGTCTAGCATAATCTTTGCTAACTGTCAACCCTCTTTTATATAGTTTTTCCAAAAACAAACACCAAATCATCAAAAAACTGCCTTTAGAAAAATAATATCACGAGGTTACAAAAAAAGTATAAACAAAATTTCTTAATATTTCAATAACCAGAATATTATACACCCATACTTCAAGTCCTGGCAATAAGATGAGTAATTTAGTAAAATATAGTCTATTGCGGGATGGCCCGCCTAGCCGGCGAGGCTGGTGTAATGGTTCGCCTTAGGCGAATAAAAATTAGGACTTAAATGTGGTTTGTATACATATTAAAAAGTAAAAATTACAAGAAATCTTATGTTGGATTTACAAACAATATCGAACGAAGGCTGAGAGAACACAATGAAGGGAAGAACTATTATACTAAAAGATTTAAGCCTTGGATTTTATTAAAAATTGAAGAATATAAACAACAAACAGAAGCAAGAAAAAGAGAAAAATATTACAAATCAGGAATAGGAAGAGAAAAATTAAAAGAAATTTTCAAACATTGCGGGATGGTGTAATGGTAGCACAGCGGACTCTGAATCCGTTAATTGGGGTTCGAATCCCTGTCCCGCAGCAGATCTCGGTTTTTTGTCCGCGATGCTATCACATCAAACCCATTATGGAGCGTAGGAACGACCTTTTTGTCTTGTAATCTAAAGTTCAAAAATACAAAATTAAGTAACTCTCGTTTTTCCTCC
>Ga0155147_147_pt3 | contig 4548 bp, 5 predicted proteins | sample RifCSPhighO2_01_FD_106115 | JGI IMG/M metagenome (GOLD analysis project Ga0155147, IMG submission 106115) | Candidatus Levybacteria bacterium RIFCSPHIGHO2_01_FULL_36_15
GGTCAAAACCGTTGTTTGGCCAGGGAGATAAATCCGGATACCAATTATAGCCTTTGCCATAAGCAGTTACTGAATCTATAAGTTGGCCATTAATTTTAACTTGTGTACGGGTATCGAATGTACACGTGCCAGCAGATCTTCCACTGCATGGGCCGGCAGAATAGAAGGATACACCAGTCAAATCAAAGCCATTATTTGGCCAGGGAGTATATGTTTTCCAGTCTGAGCTTATATTCCAGTTATAAGCCTTGCCATAGGCAGTAATACTTTCAACAATAGAACCATCAGACATAGTAAAATATGCCCGGCTGTCAAATTTACATGTTCCAGCTGTCTTACCGCTACATGGGCCTGCGACATACCGGGTAACACTTGTCAGGTCAGAACCGTTAGACGGCCAACCAACATAATACTTTCTATCTGCACTCATGTCCCAATTGTAAAATTTCCCATAAGCAGTAATTGATTCAATAGATTTACCGTTAACGTCAACTTGAAGCCGCGTGTCAAACACACATTGACCGGCTGTTTTGCCGGCACAGGGTGCGTTAGGAAATTTAACTGTAATATATTGCTCTGATTTATCAATAATTTTCCCAAGTTGGGTTTGGAAAGCTGTTTTTTGGTCAGGACGGAGATATGACCCAAGTCCATAAACAACCATTGGTACTGCGTTATTGTTATTAATAAAAGAGTGGTTGATCGCAAGAGTGTCTTCCTTGCCATAACGGGCTAGATTAGTGTCTACATCCGCAGGAAAATACTGCAAAAAAGTATCAACCAGGTTTTGCACATCAGCAACATGATTGGTTTTGAAATAATAGTCATATGCTCTATAGAGAAAAGCTGCCCATAAAGCATTTCCGTAACCAGATGAACCATTGGCGCCTCCAGTTTGGGAAATAGTATTTAAGAAAGCGCTGCTTTCAACAGTGCGTTTGATAAAGTAAGCATTAACTTCATCTATATTATTTATGACATTATCCAATTTTATAACTTTTAAATTCTGAAAGGTCACTGTGTTTCCGCCATCGTTCCATTTTGCCAAAGCTATATAGTTCAAGGGCTGGCCATTTCGGTAGGTGTAAGCTCCAAGGTAGGTGTTAGGAAAAGAACCAAAGTTTGCACCGTTGACCACAGCATAACTGCCATTGGGAGTAACATAGATTTCCAGTTTTACTGGACCGGCCTGGCGCCTGATAAATTTGGAATGGGCGGCCATGGACCAATTATATTGGTCATCCGGAATCTGACCCTGTTGTTTTAGTTGTGTATGCCAGTTCCAGTAGGTACGTCCTGATTTGGTAGTATTTATCCCAATGCTTATGCCATTTGTTGTTACTCCACTTGCCCATAAATTATCTATGGGAGTTAAGTAGCTTTCCAAACTTGTCTGATCTGCATCAGTCATGGTTACTTCGATTTTATAGAAAGATTCATTTTTGAGAGGATTAGCAATAATGATTCCACCTTTCTGCTGGAAAGTAACCGCACCGTTTGAAAGACTAATCGTTGAAGGCAAAGATTGACTGGGGGTAATACTTCTATGATCAGAAGTAAAATAACCGTATATTTGAGAAGCTGAGGTAAGATTTAGAACTTGCATTTCTTTGAATTTTCCTGACAAATCTGCTGGATAGCTGGTTGCAGCTTTTGTAGTAGTATTTTGCCTTTTTTGAACTTGAGAGGTGGTAACAAATATGCTTATTATGAGAAAAAGTGAGATAAAGACAGGAAACCAATAGGTTTTAAGCTTATGAAAATATAAATAAATACGATTCAAGTGTACTATATTATAATAATAGATAGTTTTAATGTTTGTCAAGACCTTAATATATAATTTTACTTATGAAAAGCTCTCTGTGGTAAGAAGTTTTCCCGTGTTTTTTTAAAGCAAGAATATGATCGTGTGTTCCGTAGCCTTTGTTTTTGCTCCAGTTATATTCCGGATGTTTTTTGGAAAGCCTGCCCATCAGTTTATCTCTTGTTACTTTGGCAATTATGGATGCCGCAGCTATAGAAATTGATATTCCGTCTCCGTGAATTATGGCTTTCTGATTTTTGAGACCAATTCCCTTAACGTATTTAATATAAAAAGCATCTGCTAGAATAAAGAATTTAGAATTATGAATTAAGAATTTATTGTTTTTATTCCTGATTCCTGATTCATGATTCATGATTCTTTTTATCGCTTTTCTCACTGCCATCTGGGTTGCTTTAACTATTCCCCTTTTGTTGATAACGGAAACATTTATGGATGCGCAAGAGTAGTAAAGAGCGGATTTTTTGATTATTTTAGAAAGTTCCTCTCGCTTTTTAGATGTTAACTTTTTTGAGTCATTAATACCAATACTCTCTAATTCTTCAATCTTTTGTTTTTTACCTATTTTTTCAAAAATTACGGCTCCCACTGTCAATGGCCCAGCAAGACATCCTCTTCCTACCTCATCAATGCCAATAACCGTAAAACCTTTTTTCCAGAGGGATTTTTCATGTTTCAGGTCTGGTAAATTTTTCATGCAAGAAAGATTATAAACTTTCAAAAAAATCAATTCAAACTTTTACTTTTAATGCCTAAACTGCCGGTTGTTAAAGCAAGAGAACTTATCAAAACCTTGAATCTGGATCACGTTTTTTGCTTATATTATGATATACTACAAATACATGAAAAAACAAATATATCGTTATATAGCTGTTGACCCAAAAGTCCGTTTTGGGAAACCTGTAATTGAGGGGACTCGTGTACCCGTAGATCTTGTTGTGGGTAAAATTGCAGGTGGGATGACAGTTGATGAAGTGATGAACGAATATGATCTTACTCGTAATCAAGTTTTGGCTGCTTTAAAGTACGCCGCAAAGCTGGTTGAAGAAGAAGAAATTGCTTTTCAATGAATGCCGTAATAGATGAAGATCTTCATAGATCTTTTGGAGTTATTCTTTCCGAATTAGGCTTTACCATATTTGATATTCGTGACCATGTTCTTCGTGGGCATCAGGATGATGAAATATTTCAATTTGCGCAAACTCACAAAGCAGTTCTTTTTTCTGGCGATCTGGGATTTTCCAATACATTAAGTTTTCCCCTTGGAACTCATTGTGGAATTGTGATTTTACGTTTTCCAAATGCAATGTCAACGAAAATGATAAATAATATAGTCAAAAAACTATTAGGTAAATTGAAAACAAACGATTATGTTGGGAATTTAATCATAGTTTCCCCGGGAAAGCTTCGTATTCGAAGACATAAAAAGAACAGAAAATCATAAAAATTTAAAAGTTGAGAGGATTTGATCAAATATGGTTGATATTTGTTGTCAGATTTTTCCGTGTTATTTATGTTTATAAAACCAGATTAAGATGATATAATGCTGCGTAATATGAAAGAAAAGGCTCCTGATCCAATAAAATATGTTGAACTGGTAGTTGATGATGTTACAAGAGAAATTCAAGGTTCAAGAATCGCTGAAATTCCGGCCCGGCCCCAGTTTACTTTAAGATCTGCTGAAGCACGCAGGCACGCTGATTTTGTGCTTGAAAAATACGGAATAGATATTTATGAAGAGAATTTAAGAAGATGGAATGAGGGGACTTTGGAAAAGGACAAAATACTTACTTTTGTGAAAGCGGTAGAGAGAGAAAACGCGGAGCCAAACAAGCTTGAATTTATACATGCTTCTTAAATGTATATTCTTCTTACTTGGTCTAGATTTGACGCCGATCTGATAGGGGTTGATCGGGATTGATTAAGAAGGTATAATTATGCTTGTGAGCGCGGAGAGTTTTATAAGAAGTTATGCACCTTATCCTGAGGTTTTTAAAGAAATGGTTGCGCAAAGACGGGAACAGGAAAAAAATAAGGGTCAAATACGTTCTCCCGTGGCTTTACTTTCTGAAATGTTTATAGAGAATGGAAGGGAAGGTTTTAAAAATGTAGGCGTAGTGGTAAATTTGAGTGATCCATCAAAAAGTGTCTTTGAGAAGTTTTTACAGATTTCCAAAGATCTGTCTTCTGTTATGATCGGATCATCAATATTGAGTGTGGAAGATTGTTTTAGATACGGATCACATAATCCGCAGGATTTTTTAGACAGGGTAAACCGGGCGCTTTCTCCTTCCGGTTTTAACATAGACATTGATAAAAAACAGGTTGAGGTTTTTACCCCAAGTGAAATAGATGAGATGGCTGCCGCGGCAAGGTACGATCCCACTTTATCCATTTTTTTAATCAAAAGAGATTTACTGCCGGCTTCTGTCAGTAGAGTCCTATCAAATATAATTAATTCAAGCCCTGCATTTAAAGAACATTTTGAATTTTTTACAGGATCTTACGAGAAACTGGCAAAATTAATTATAGAGAAAAAACCGGAAAACGGGGGATGGGAAAAAAGGCTGGAGGGTATAGACTTGAGCGCGCTTAATTTTTAAATTCCTGATCCATTTCTTTTATGTCTGGAACATATTTTCCTGTTATTTAGATAGAAAATATACTATTTTAAAAATTAATTGATAGTTTGTCGATTTTTGGCATCATCTCATTACCGTATTTAT
>Ga0155147_112_pt1 | contig 3812 bp, 3 predicted proteins | sample RifCSPhighO2_01_FD_106115 | JGI IMG/M metagenome (GOLD analysis project Ga0155147, IMG submission 106115) | Candidatus Levybacteria bacterium RIFCSPHIGHO2_01_FULL_36_15
CAAAATAACTTTCGTCAATTTCCACTTCATTGCTAAAAAGATCGTTATTTACCAAAGAACATATCCTTTTTCTAAACAAAGCGTAGAGCTTATTGATTGTAATTCGTGAAATGCCGGTAACATCACTTACTGCAAATGCTGTATAATCTTTACAGAATAACTTTAAAATCTGTCTAAATTTCTTCTCAGAAATATGGGAACGATTAAAATATTTATTTTTCATTGTCTAGACAAGCTAAACCATTATAAAGCATCAGCTAAACTTATCTAGATCCATTTATTTTAAAAAAAATTATGTTTCTTAATAAATGCTCTACCTGAACCAGACTTTAAATACTTTTCAAAATTTCGCGCTGTTGTTTCACTTTTAAAGGCAAAATAAGTAGTCAATTCTATTGGTATTCGATACTTTGTAACCGGTACCCAGCCAGATTGATGTCTATTTACTCTATCCTTTAAGTCTTTTGTTAAACCAATATAAGTTCTTTTATCTGAACATAACAAAATATAGACATAATGCATAAGTTGACTTAGCATATACTTCGTCGAACCAGGGCAGATTTATCTCGCTGAAATCTCGCCATTAGGTCAAATATTAACCTTGAAAAACAACAAGATTATATTCTTAATTGCCGATAGCGTATCAAAATTGTCAGTTGTAAAGATAACTAGGGATTGAAATAATAAGCTAAAGTGTTGCAAGATGGGGCATGAGAAGATATAAATGCCCAAAATGCAATTCTACCTCTTGCGTTATTCGTCAAACAAAGCGGGGAAAATCAATTTTATACAAATGTAAAGGCTGTATTAAATATTTTTCCATAAAAACTATTCATTCTAACAAGAAAGAACTTTTAAATGATCATTTAGACGGATTATCGTTTCGGAAATTAGGCGTAAAGTACTCTCTTTCACCAATGACTGCATGGAGAATATGTGAAGAGGAATTAAAAAAGCTTCCCGATAATAATCGCTTTACCTTTAACTGCTGCAGCCGTTTCTCAGATATTTTTGTTTTTGATGGAAAATACTTTAACGTGAAAGGCTACGAGTATGATTACGTCTTGTTATGGGGGATCGATTACTTCAGACACGATATCCCTATCTTTATTCTTGCTCCATCTGAGAATTATCAGGCTTGGGCTCGATACTTCTCCTTTTTTAGAATCATAAAGCATTATCCACAACTGGTAGTTTGCGATGATAACGCAAACTTAAAACTTGCTGCAAGAAATTCCTTTCCAAGTGTTAAAATCCAAACTTGTTTTAACCACTTTAAGGAGAATATAAGGCGGGATTTAAGAGTACGTTCCGATTCAACATATACACTATTTATGAAGCGTATCGAAGATATATTAGGAGAAAAGCTTAATGATGAAGCTATGGATAAAAAGCTCTTTTCTCTTTATAGGGATTATCAAACTGACCCTGTCTGTCTTCAGATTCTTACCAATATCCACAAATACAAACCTGAGCTTCTTGGATACAGGGGCATTCCAAAAGCACCGGTTACGACAAACATGATCGAAGGATTAAACAGCCATCTTGAGTCAAGACTCTTTACACTTCGGTCATTCCAATCGTTATCCTACGCAAAGCTCTGGTTCAACGGTTACATCCTTAAGAGAAGATTTACAAAGTTTACAGATTGTCGTGGTAAATTCAGATCTCTTAATGGTAAAACAGGGGTAGAACTGACTAAAAAACCTGAGGTTGAATTACCAATCTTTTTCTAGTTTCTAACTGACAATTTTGATACGCTACTTTAATTGCCCGCCTTCGTTAAAACTACGGCGAGGTGAAAGCGGAGGGTACAGGATTCGAACCTGTGAGAGTCTTACGACTCACAAGTTTTCAAGACTTGCGCCATAAACCACTCGGCCAACCCTCCAATGCTAGTATTATCCCCAATTTAAATACAAAAATCAAACGTAAAAATTAAATTTTCTAAAAAATAACTGCTTATATAAAAGCTCATTGATTGATGGATATTGCATTTGATAAACTTTATCTATGCCTGAAGGAATATCGGAGTATCAGCCCCCAGAAAAACAACAGCCAGTTACTGAAGGCGCCAAGCCAGGTGTGAGCAAATTGCGTCGTAGCATACGAGACTTGATTCCGCCACGCTTGAAAGGGCTTTTCACCAGAAAGCAACAAAGACCAGAGCAACAACCTGTTCCTCCCGAACCTGTTTCAAGCATGACAGAGAAAATACCCTCGTCTCTTACCAATAACACGGAACATGCTACGCCGGTATCCCCAGACGTTGTTTTTTCACCTGAACCATCTATAAATTCCCCGCAAGCGCTTGAAAGAATAGACCGTCCTGAAATAACCAGTAGTTCAGATACACAACATGCCTTATCTTCCAACACTCCTCTTGTTCCCGCGGCAACACCTGATACAAGAAACGCGCAGGCGCTAACAACAGAGCAAAATATTTCACCTATTCATCCTGACATTGAAGAAGGAGCAAAACATGTTCTGGAAAAGAAATTAGTGGAATCCGTGAAAATCGGAAGCCCCGCTGGTATAGAAAGCAGTATTCAAAACTTAGCTGATGCATGGAATCAGGCGCAGAAAGCTGCCGGATCAACATTTGAACTTACGCCAGAAGGAAAACAAGTGATTCCAGAACGGGTGAAAGAAATTTGCGCGCAACATTTGCAAGAAGGATTAACTGAAATATACAAAGCAACGGAATTTGGCATTCAGCAAGGATGGGAACACAGTATAACATACGAGCCAGAAAGACTCGCAAAATTGCTTGATGTCGCGGAAGAGTTTCAAATTCCACTCACATATGTACCACCTACCGATAATGCGCCAGCGTCCTCAAACCTTCCCGCTGTTACCATCAACAACCGTGATCAAGCATTAACATATATGCAAGAGATCATTGACCGCAATTTGCCAAGAGGCGTACAGAGCCTTGTTCGCGTATTAGGTTCTCAAGTGGGACAAGGGCTTCTGAAAGAACTGCCAAGCTATGAAGGAAGAATTGAGCGCTGGATTGCTGTTATGCAGCAAAGAGGCTGGAGCGTTGTTGATCAACCCACACAACCAATTATGGGAGAGGAAAAACCAGGATTGTTAACAAGACAAGTCAACCGAGCAGAGGTGCGACAGATTATCGATCAAGCAGTAAGAGATAACTTGGCAAAAGGAGCAAAGCATATTTCTCACATGGTAGGTCATGTAGTGAAATCAGGATTTTTTGATCCGCTCGCGACATGGGGTTCTCCTCAAAATATTGCTCTTTATACTGAGGCCGGACAACACTATGGCTTAACGCATCAGAGAAGCGCTACCACAGAACAGAGCGGTGTCAATCCTGATATGTTTTTTGATCCTACTCAATTACCAGAACAGGTGAAACAAGCAGTCAGAGAAAATCTTCCTGAGGGATTGAAAACAATTCAGCAGCGGCATTTGAAAAATATCCGTTCCGGCAATGCAGACCAAATAGAATTTGCGGATAGCACGCTAGAACAGTATATCGGTCTTGCAACAGAATATGGCGTATCCGCAAATGCCGATCAGTTAAGAAGCACTATGGCAGCGCATCTTACGGTTGAAAATTTGAATGAGGGAGTAAGGACACTAACGACTGCTGTGCGAGATGCCATACGAAAGGCAAACTACTTAGCAGTATCTGTTGCATCAAGAGAGGCAGAAATTTACAGACGATTTATCTATAAAAGAGGCTTTGAAGGAAAAATTGATTTTTCAGAACTTGATCGTTACCTACAGGAAACTGCTACACAATCTCCCAGATTGACAGAAAAAACAACTTAGTAGTAGTTATT
>Ga0155147_152_pt1 | contig 3176 bp, 4 predicted proteins | sample RifCSPhighO2_01_FD_106115 | JGI IMG/M metagenome (GOLD analysis project Ga0155147, IMG submission 106115) | Candidatus Levybacteria bacterium RIFCSPHIGHO2_01_FULL_36_15
TTCACCGGAGCAAAAACATAAAATAAATCTATTACTCAGAGAAAAATATGAGGTTGGATTTTTAGGCGAAGGAATTAACGATGCGCCCGCATTAAAAGCTGCTAGTGTTGCAATCGTAGTTCAGGGAGCATCTGATATAGGACGTGAAACCGCAGATATTGTATTGCTCAATAAAAGTCTGGATGTGATTATTGACGGTATTATGGAGGGAAGAGAGATTTTCGGAAATACTGTTAAATATATAAAGACAACACTTGCATCAAACTTCGGAAATTTTTATACTGTTGCGATATCTTCCTTATTTATTACTTTTTTACCGCTTCTGCCATTACAAATTCTTCTTATCAATTTATTGACAGATTTTCCTATGATTGCTGTGGCAATGGATAATGTAGATAAAAATGACCTAAAGAAACCAAAAAACTATGACATTAAAGAAATTGCTTTATTTGCAACAGTCATGGGAGGCGTAAGCTCTTTCTTTGATTTCCTATTTTTCTTTTCTTTCTTTAAGATTTCTCCCCAGGTTCTGCAAACCAACTGGTTCATAGGAAGTGTTATAACAGAGCTTTTATTCTTATTTTCTGTACGTACAAGACTTTCGATTTTTAAGGCTTCGTTTCCTGCTCCTATTTTGCTCGGATTATCAGCAGTAGCTTTACTGACAACCCTTATTTTGCCTTTTACGCTTATAGGCAAACAAGTGTTTCAATTTATAACTCCCTCAATTTCCAATCTATCTTTGATACTACTTATAACCTTAACATATTTTGTTGTTTCTGAAATTGTCAAAATGATGTATTATAGTTTTACCAGTAAAAAGTAATTATGATTTTTCTATTTCCAGGCCAACTGCGCTTCTTTTGCTTCGGAAGGTGTCAAAATTTTGATTACTATTCCCATTTGCACTAATACATAATCTCCTACTTTTACAGGTTCATTTCCTACTAAAGCCTGTCGAGTTTGGCCAGGATATTCGACCAAAACTTTGTGGCCTTCTATTTTTGTAATTTTTCCTGGAATTGCTAAACACATACATTTGATAAATACGAAATTCTAATATCGAAATTCGAAACAAATTCAAAATGTTTTAAATTTTGTATTTTGGTCGTTTAGGATTATTTCATATTTCGGATTCTGTGCTTCGAATTTTCATAGTAGATGTGTTATTATTATATTATTATACATGGATCAGGAAAACACACAAAACCCAAATAATCCCCAAAAAAAAATGATAGTTGGTTGGTTTTCTTTTACCTGTTCTGAGGATAGCACAATTCTTTTTACAGAACTTCTTAATGATCATCTTGACGAGTGGAAGAAAGTAGTTGAGTTTCGGTATCTGAAAGCATTGAAATCGAAAAATTCCATGGAAGGGCTTGATGTTGCTTTTGTGGAAGGAGCAATTTCATCAGATAAGCAGGCAGAGGAAGTAAAAAAAATCCGTGATAACGCAAAGTATGTAGTGGCAATCGGAGCTTGTGCTTGTACAGGTATGCCTTCAGCCAGCCGCAACGCATTTGTAAGCGATCAAATTAACGAACGGATTTGCATGTATATGAAAAATTTCAATTACAGTGATAAAGTAAAAAAGCTTGATGAGGTGATTAAAGTGGATGATATGGTAAATGGATGCCCGATGAACATCCAAACGTTTTTAGAAACCTTGGAAAAGTACCTGAAGTTATTCAATATCATATAGATTTTTTTACAATACAGCATTAGTTAAAAGTTTAAAATGTAAAGTTCAAAGTTTAGTTTAAAGATAAAAGTTATAATAACTTTAAATTTATAATTGTGATTTTGCATTTTGAACTTTGAATTTTTAATTATTTATTATGCATACTGGTGAAATAACAATTGAAAATATTACAAAAATTGAAGGCACCGCCGGGCTTCAGGTAAAAATTCAGGATGGTAAAGTTACGGACTTGAGATTTAAAATTTCTGACTACAGAAGATTTTATACGGAAGCTGTTAAAGGAAAACCAATTGTTGCAGTACCATCCTTTTTATCACGCATTTGCGGGACATGTTCTATTGCTCATTTATTTGCAGCTATAAAAGCCATTGAAAAGTCTCAGGGAATAGAAGTTTCTGAACAAACAAAAATACTGAGAAAACTTGCATATGATGCGCTTATGATCAGAGACCATGCCCTGCACCTCTATTTTTTTGTTTTACCTGATATTTTAGAAGTTGATTCTATTTTGGACATTCCTGATGATTCAGCAGATCCTGGTCATATTTTGCTCCATGACTCTTTTGATATTAAAAAACTTGGTACGGACTTAAGTACTGTTATAATTGGTGCTGCAATTCATGCGCCTATTCCTACCATTGGAGGATTTCTCAAGCTTCCCGATCAGGCTCAATTTCCTGATCTTATAAACAGACTTGAGACAATACGTCCGCAAGTCCTGCGAGGGGTAAAAACATTTTTTGATTGGAAAGAAAATCTGAACCGTAATTCGGATTACATGTGTTTGAGAAATGAAATCACAAAAAAGTTTGATTTTCTTGAAGGAGAAATTGTTAATACAAACGGCGATCATATCCCTGAAAACAATTATTATAATTTTCTGGAAGAAGTGGTTATTCCTTATTCACAATCTGAAGGATATCTTCTCAAAAGTAATCATAAAGATTATTTGGTTGGGGCTTTAGCCCGACTTAACTTTAATGCAGACCTTCTTAATTCAAGGACTAAAGCTGATGTTACACCTTACCTTTCAACTTTTCCTTCCGGTAATCTTTACCATAATAATCTGGCTCAAGCAATAGAAATTTTACAATGTGTGGATGATGCGATAGATATTTTTAAAACTATTAAAATAGTTCCCGAACAACCTGTCAGAAAGCCTGCTCAAGCAGGTGTTGGTGTGGGGGTGGTGGAAGCTCCACGGGGAATTTTGTATCACATGGCAAAAGTGAACGTGAATGGGATGATTGAAGATTATGATGTTATTGTTCCAACGTCTCAAAACCAGATAACTATTGAAAATGATTTAAAAAAATACTTTAACGAAAACTTGGATAAAGAAGAAGATACATTGCATTATAATGCTGAAAAAATTGTCAGAGCTTATGATCCCTGTATGTCCTGCGCAACTAATTTTCTTAAAATAGACTGGATACGTAAATAATCAATTTCACCCTGTTGCGGCAGACCAATA
>Ga0155147_136_pt3 | contig 1099 bp, 2 predicted proteins | sample RifCSPhighO2_01_FD_106115 | JGI IMG/M metagenome (GOLD analysis project Ga0155147, IMG submission 106115) | Candidatus Levybacteria bacterium RIFCSPHIGHO2_01_FULL_36_15
GCGGGGTATAAGTATAGGCAGTTGCGGTCTTAGGATCACAGGATATTTTCTGCATATACGTAGTTGTTCCCCCCGTAAATGACCCGCCGCAAGGAGAAACAGGAGTGTTGCTGTTTGGGTAATAACCAAAATCCGACCTGTACATTTCAAGAGCAGATTGAATCTGCCGCAGATCCACCTTTCTTTGTCCGTCTCTTGCTCTGATTCTGCCTCCCATAAGGTTTGACATTACAAAACCGGTTAATACCGATATGATAGCAATAGTGACCAAAAGTTCAATAAGCGTAAAACCCGATTGTTTTGATTCTATCTTCATAGTTTTCAACATAATATTTTTAAATTATGGAATAATATTTGAACTTGAAACGCCATAATTACACGCTCCACCACAGGAATTTCCAACGCCCCTTGCTGTGGCATTTGGACAAGCAAGCCCGCCAGCACAAGCCTGAGAATCCCACTTCCCTCTTTCCATATTCGCATACAACGCGTAAGACTGGAAATTTGTAGCATCAACCCAATAAATGTAAGTTTTTGCATGCGGATCGGGCGGCACCATGCTAATATAAGGATTCCAGGCGGAGCCAAAAGTAAAAGTACCGGATGCTGGATATCTATTGTAATCCTGATAATACATTTCAAGTGCTCTTTGGACTTGCCCAAGATCGCTCTTGCGCTTTGCATCCCAGCCTTTTTGCTGCTGAGTAACAGGATCTATAGAAAGCATGACAACACCGGCCATGATACCAATAAGAGCAAGTGTAGTTAGAAGCTCAAGCATCGTAAAGCCTCTGTTTTTCGATCGATTTTTGAGTTTACTCAAGGATTTTGGCATTTTTAAAAGACGCCTAAAAATCTAAATATTTTATCGCTGTATAAAATTGTCAAACAAATTCCTGCTATTAAAAACGGTCCAAAAGGAACCGTATCTTTTTTGAATCTTTTTTTGCCCCATGCTATCAGTATTACTGAAATAAACGCACCTGTCAAGAATGCCAGGTAAAAAGCCAAGAGTGACTTTGGGAAGCCAAGCAAAAATCCTACAAAAAAAGAAAATTTTACATCTCCAAATCCCATGCCTTTACCACGAGTAAGAAGA